>Ga0255353_1000086_pt1 | contig 55311 bp, 44 predicted proteins | sample HBST25metaG_FD_189941 | JGI IMG/M metagenome (GOLD analysis project Ga0255353, IMG submission 189941) | Peat soil microbial communities from Stordalen Mire, Sweden - H.B.S.T25 | ecosystem: Environmental > Terrestrial > Soil > Wetlands > Peat | place: Sweden: Norrbotten County, Stordalen Mire...
CCGGTTCTTGTCCATCGGCTCGCGTCTTTGCTCCACGCTTCCTTCAGACCCCACCTCGCGATGACGCCCTTGCGCTTCGCTATCACTTCTCCCCATCTGGATGTGAAGAGGACTTTCACCTCCAAGCCGTCAATCATGCACGGCGTACAACTACTACTGCCACCCCGGCAGAGCCGGGGGATCTCCCTTACCCTCTAGCAGCGAAGTGAAGGATCTGCAGTTGCTTTTGCTCTGCTCGGTATCAACCCAATCGGGCGGATCAATAGTTCCCCACCGGCTTCGCCGACCCCCGGTGGAATGAAACCTGCGTCGATGGCTGCCGCTCGCCAACTTGCTAACTCGCCAACCCCGCGCAGCGGGGCTACAGCGGAATCAGAATAGATGTACCCGGATGCAAGCCCCTCAAGTGGCTTTTTCCTTAAGAAAAAGCCACCTTCAAGAGTCTAACTAAGAGCACGGTTATTCTGATTCCGCTCTAGTGTCCTGTCTCTAAAGTTCGCAACAAAACTAGGGTTGTCATCCTGAGCGAACGGGGCCCCAAGCGCTTTTCAGCTTGGGGGTGGTGAGTCGAAGGATCTGCTGTTGTTTTTCAATGAACATCTGGGACACCACACTAGCTTGCTGCATTTGTTCCTTCACCTTTTCGTTTAAATGGTTCAATTTGCGGAAGAAGTCAACTCTAGTTACTTCCTGGGTACGATTTTATTCTCCCATTAAGTCATTGGAAATCAACGTTGCCTTGACGATCTGTGCAACGAATCTTGGGATATTCGCCCCATCTTCGGACTTTTTCCGCAGCCTGTAAAGCCCGCCCTTCTGCCCGTTGCTGGATCGAACTCCATGCCGACCCCGACAGGACTTCCAATTCACCGTGGTCCCGCCACCCGTCACACTCCGCCCCCACCCCCTGAATGGTGTCCTGGGAGAGATCACCACAGAGTAACTTCCGGATCGGCGACAAACCAGGCGCAACCTTCTTCCTGGACCCTGCGGCGTTTACCGTTACCAATCTTCATGAAGGAGCGACGGTCTCTCATCCTGGTTCTGAGTGAATCTGACTGTTCGAGGACCCGACGGTTCAAGAAATGGAGCCGCCCCTGTTCCGCCCATTTCCCCAGCCCTGCCATCCTATGCGTTCACGCTGTCGACCAGGACGGCAGGAAATCCGGTTATTGCTGGTTAATCCGGACTCGTCTAAGATCTTCACGATTAGCTCAGGCGTTTTAAATCATCAATCTGTTTGCTTTACTTTCTGATTTCATCCTGTTGTGATCTTATTTGCTAACCGCAGTATCTTACCCTGTTCGACTTGTCACGCTCGATATTTGTGACCCCATGGCCTTCGAGATGGAGACGAGACTTTGTAGCCACGGAATCGCTTCAGGATAATCGTCGCAGTTGAGAACAAACTCTTGGCCGCGAGACACAGACGACAGGAACACCCCGCCTTTGCCTGTTTCCCAACGTGACGCATCGCTGTGAAAACTTAGATTGGATGCTCGTTGTTCCGGGTTGAACCATTCCGGCAGAAGCCAACGACCGGGTCGAATTGACTTCGGGTCGGTCAATTGAAGTTTGGGAGAGTAGAACTGAAATATGCCAGCACCGGCAATTCCATTTGAAGGGAGATTCGGCAGACACAAACTCTTACTAGAAGTGTAGATTACATTGCTCGGGTGAGGGCTTCGTACAAAATGTGGATGGTACAAGGCCCAGCGTTCGGTTGAAGGCCATGACGAAACAGGTATTCGCTCCGCGACCTGAAGCCAACCAAATAGCGCATGTATCGGTCTTGTCCCCCTAATATAACGCCATCCCTTGGGGGACTCTTCGATTCTTCGGAACAGACCAAAAAACAAGAACACATCGCCTCGTCCGACATGTTGATTTTGAAGGTGCCCTTCAGATGCCCCAACCTGCCCGAAAATGGGTCGCCAGCCGTTCAGTCTCGGTATGCTTTGGCTCGACAGGTCGGGGTCTAGGTGAGCACGATGAGTTCGGGGCATGGACGACAACTGCTCCACCAGTACGCCCATCGTTGCAGATTCACTTCCACAGATTTCTTCGTAGCAGATGTGCGACTGCTTGTCCGGGATGGGAAGCGACAGCATTCTGCCATCGGGAAAGATGGGACTGGGCACGCCGCCCGAGGTCGAATCGAAGCCTTTCCGACTCAGGATAATTTTCACTTCGTTCTCACCTTGAAGCCACAGCCTCCGGATTTCCAAGAAGTGTCGCCTTGTTTCCATGTGTGGGGTGCTGCGTGAATGCCGAACGTGACCGCTTGCGTGAAACTGATGAATGCTTCCTTGACCTCATCTGGAAATCGTGACCGATGTCCACGCCCCGGAATCAGGGGAGTGAGTTCGTGCGGCAATTCAAGTGGTTGTGAGCCAAAATATGCAAACGTCTCCGAGATGAGGACATACTTGCCGCCAAGATCATGCGCTTTGTTTTCGTGATTTTCCAGCAACCCGTTCGAATGCATGGATTGAAGCTGACGATGGCCGGAACCCTGCGGCTCGTAAATGTTATCACCACACTTCGCGACAACATCGGCATCGTACCGAGGGCGCTTGGCTTTGAATCTCTTATCTTGCCAGTATTCAGCAAACGTCTCGGGGGGCTCGTCTACGCGCATTAGATAAACGATGCGGTTTCCATCCTCCTTTGGCGTAAGGCCGATCACCCAGTCACCTTTCTTCGCCGTACGCCGGATTGCGGGTTTGCAGCACGCCAGTGTGCAGCAGCCGTGAAACGGATTTGGCGAAAAACCAGTATCATGTTTGACGATGTAGCAGAAGAGCCTCACCTCTCGCGCCTTTCTTGACCGTGGGCCGACAGCCTGAATCGGCTATTCAGATTCTTGTGCTGGCTTATATGACATCTTGGCAGACGGAACAGCACTGATTATTTGATCGATGAGTGGTAAGCTCCGCAAGCCCCACTGATTGCTGAGCGCGATGGTTTTGTCGCCAATATCGATGAGGTACTTATCATCCATGAACAAGCGATCAGGACGAAATACAAGGCCTGAATCCTCCTTTGCTTTTTGTGCTGCTGCCATAAATTCTTCACCTCGGGGGTGACCATCAACAATTACCATCTTTCCTGGAAGCATAATGCTTGTCAGTGTTTCCAAGGTTAGACCTGCTGCTGCAGCGGAAGAAACTACGCGCAAGAAGAGGTAACGCTTCGAGAGGTTACTGTCAGTTTGGCCGTTCACGGTCAGATCATACCGTGTCAAATCCATAGACGATTCGGCTGCTTGACGGGCTTCTTCCTGCTTCTCTTTAAGGCGAACCGTATAGTCTTGCGCCTCTTTGAGAGGAATAATCTGATCAATTTCCAGCAGTGTGTGCTCCTCAAGCTGATAAGGCTTTATTCGAACACAGCGGATGTCAAGCTTTCTACTATTTAGCCAAAGCACAGTCGTCGTCACCTCAGGATCAAAGCCTGGTGCAACCAAGATGATTCGCACGCTTTGACCGAAGTCTGCCGGTTGTTCATCGACTCCGAGAAAAGCTAAAATCGCACCTTCAGCTTTCGCCTTGTCAATACCACGAAATTCCGCGTGTACACTTACGGCCTGTTCGAATTTCAATGTTGAAACCATGGCAGCGTACCGTAGCGCCTGCAACTCCATGTGACCGCCATCTTCGGTCCGTTTCAATTCAATAACGACCAACGATCCATTTCGATCCAACGCCAATAAATCGATTCGACGTTTACTGTCCTCCCATTGTGAAAACTCTTCCTTAATGAGGAAAAGATCATCTCCAATGACTGACAGGTCGTCCTTCAATAGACGTTGCAAATCATCACGCTCCTTGAAGGATTGTTCATGGAGAGTTGTTCGTTCGACCTTACTCAGCGATTCGTGTGTTAACTCATACAAAGGCATAACGGCAAATACCTTCCTCTCAATGAGAACATCATTCATGTATTGCACTATGTCGTTGCATCATGAACTTCGTGATGCTCAAAAAACCTCGCGCCTAAAGTTCCCTAAACCCAACCTGCGCATTCCACCGTTTATCAGTCTGCGTCATGCTGGCCGTCAACTGCATTGCAGCCTTTCCGGCAGGACCTCGCGGCCATCTTCGATTGCGTCCTGGCTGGTCATTATAAACGCCTCTCGCATCTGCGTGAAAGTGAAGCCTTTGTTAGGCTTCAAATCGAATTGTTGCGAAATCGCAACACGGTCGCTGATGATGGATACGTCCTCAAAAGTCGCCTTCCCGACTGTTTTCCGCGATTTCTGGACTTCGGGCAGTTGACCGCCTAACCGTCAGTGACTGCTTGATCAACCTCTCCGCACGCCTTCGCCGTGGATGCTGCCGCTCGGTCCCTTGCGTGGCTGCCTGGGCGGGTGGCCCAGGTGCCGGGAGAAGTGAGAACAACCACTGAAGATGGGTGCCCCAGGTGCCTCGCTTTTGGGCACCTGGGATAGCACGGAACCCTATAAGCCACAGCTCGCTTCCGGAAAACTCTCATGGCGCCGGGAATGCTTCTGGGGGCGCCCGTCTCCCAGGGAACGAATCTCGCCCGTCCTCGCTCCGGAATTGGAAGAAGATGGATTGCGATTTCCTTGCGTAGAATTAAGCTCCATGAGCGCATGATGTCTTTAGGAATGACCTTTTTCGAGGTCGATTCCGGGCAAAAAAACAGCCGAAATCGTCATTTACCCCACCCCCCATAGTGATATTATCGTTTTTCCAACGATAAAAATCACGTAAGTCTCAAATAATCAACAATATACAAAATATAATAGTTAACTTAAGAGTAACTGAAACTGCCCGATTTTGGCCTTTTTTTGGCCGTTTTTGGCCCTTTTTGGGCTGATAATGCCGCAAAAACGACGCCAAAATGACTCCTTTTTTCGCTCCGGCGTCCGAGCGCGGAACTCTGGTGCGCTTCCGGAACGGCGATCATTTTGGCCGTAACTCGACGCGGCCAGGCAGGCTGTTCGGTAGGGCAGCTTCGCTTGGCCCAAATCGGTCTTGCGCCTGATGCGTTTCAAATGTGGAATTCGTAATGCCGCTTTCATGCGCCATTCATCGGCTTCCTCCAACATGGCTTACTAGACTTACCTCATCCAGCGATGAAGGTCAGGTATGTATGGTCGTCAAAACGCAAAGCAAGGGCCTCGAAATCACCGGACTTCATGTGGGCGCATACAATGTCCGGCGCTATTTCCCCAAAAATATGGCGGTCGTCGAACTGCTGTTGGATCATCTTCAGATTCACTGCGGTCTCAATCCGGGATTCTGGCAGGACCAGCCGGAAATTCACGATCCCCGTCTCTGTGCGTGGCTCGAGTCGAAACGCCTGCATGTGAGGCCAGACCGGAATCCCATTCCCTTGGCCATGATTCCCGAGGGCAAAAACTCCTTCCGCCTGCAAGCGGTTAGGTTGAACAAACCCTCCCGTTCCAAGCTGCCCACTGGTCCCGTGGCCTGAAGCCGAAGCCCGGTGGCGTCGGCAGCCAAACGGTCGCCGGCATTCTCTTCCCCCGTGCAGTCAGCTTCCCTTGTCCGCCCATCCGGTCAGCGCGACAGGCCGTTGAATTGATAGACTCGGGATGCAATGACCATCGATCAAATGCAAGAGACTATTGAGCGGCTGTATGCGGCAGGCGCGGGAGCTTTCGGGAATTCAGCTGCCATGGATGCATTTCTAGCCCTGAGGGCGGCCCTTGAAGCCGGCCAGGTGCGCGCCGCTTCCCCTGACTCCTCCTCTCCTTCCGGATGGCGAGTGAATGCCTGGGTCAAGCAGGGCATTCTGCTCGGCTTTCGCCTCGGCGTCCTGGAAGAGTTTCCCGCGGAGGGTTTCTCCTTTGTAGACAAGAACACCTATCCTGCTCGCCATTTTGGCGCGGGGGACGGCGTGCGGGTGGTTCCTGGCGGCTCTTCGGTGCGCGCCGGCGCCTACGTGGCTCGGGGCGTGGTTTGTATGCCGCCGATGTACATCAATGCCGGGGCCTGGGTGGACGAGGGCACCATGGTGGATTCACATGCCCTGGTGGGCTCCTGCGCCCAGATCGGCAAGCGCGTTCATCTCAGCGCCGCGGCCCAGATCGGCGGTGTCTTGGAGCCGGTCAACGCCAGTCCGGTGATAATTGAGGACGATGTCCTTGTCGGCGGCAACTGCGGGGTTTACGAGGGCGCCATTGTCCGCAAAGGCGCGGTGCTCGCCTCCGGAACCATCCTCACCCGCGGCACCCCGGTCTTCGACCTGGTCAACGGCGCCATTCTGCGCGCCACCGGCGAACTGCCGCTCATCATCCCCGAAAACGCAGTGGTGGTGCCCGGCTCCCGCGCCGTCTCCAAGGGCAAGGGCCAGGAGTGGGGGTTGAGCCTTTATGCGCCGGTCATCGTCAAGTACCGCGACGAGAAAACCGACCTGAGCACCACGCTTGAAGATTTATTGCGATAGAGAAGACGCGGTCCAATGCAGCACACCAGCACGTGAATCCATGACGACTTCAAAAGAAGAATCGCAAATCGTCCGCTGGGGAGTGGCCGGCCCCGGCCGGGCGGCAACCCGCTTTGCCGATGGGCTGCGCGCGGTGGAAAGAGCCTCGCTGTCCGCGGTCTGGGGCCGAAATCCTGAACGCGCCCATACCTATGCGCTCCGCTTCGGCGTTCCCCAGGTTTTTGAATCGATGGAACTCCTCGCCAACAGCGACGTAGATGCAATCTATGTCGCCACCCACCCCGATACCCACGCTGAAATCTGTATCAAATCTCTCGCCGCGGGCAAGCACGTGCTTTGCGAAAAGCCGGCCACTCTCAATGAGCGGCAACTCATTGAGGTTCTGGCCGCCGCAGGCCGCCACGACCTACTCTTTATGGAGGCCATGAAGCCGCCCTTTTTCCCGCTCTACCAGCGGCTTCGCGAACACCTCGAAGCCGACCCCATCGGCCCGGTGGGCTTTGTCCGCGCCGGCCACGCCGACTCCAGCCTGCCACCCGAGTACCCGTTGCATTTTCCGCAGCTCGGGGGCGGCGGAATCATGGGCATCGGTCCCTACGAGGCCTTTCTCGCACTCGACTGGCTCGGACCCCTCAAGCGCGTCCAGACCATGGGCCGCCTCAGCAGCTCCGGCGTCGATGCGCTGGCTCTTTTCCAGACCGAGCACGAGCGCGGAATGGCCCAACTCCACACCGGTATCGACCTGCTCAGCCGCGGCGATGCCCTTCTCTGCGCACCCGGCGGCTATGTTCTGCTCCACGCCAACTGGTGGAACCCAGCACGCGCCACCATCCACTACCTCGACGGTCGCAAAGTCTCGCTCGATGAGCCCTTCATCTCCAGCGGTTTCAACTATGAAACCGCTCATTTCTGCGACCTGATCCGCCACGGCCGGCGCGAAAGCCCTGAGATTTCACATGCGCTTTCGCTGGCAATGGCCCACCTGCTCGAAGCCACCCGTTCGGCTTTGGGCGTCCGCTTCCCCGGCGAGTAACCATCCGGCGCCATGGGCCATCCATCATGGTAAGAGTCCTACCCGGCACTCAGCTACCCAACAAAGTTTCAGAAAAACAGCTCAAGGATTCGAAGACAAGGTTCACGCCGCAGTGCAGCGCGGCACGGAGTTGCGGCCGGTCTTTGTGCACAACAGCCATGGAAACAACTCCCAGCCCACGCGGGCAAAGCTTCCCCCTTTCTCACGGTAACTTCTGCATTATTGCTCCAATGTGAGATCGAGCCATATCCGAACGCCTTCCTCAGCCATGAGCCGTTACTGGTGTTGTCACACTGTCCGGCCTTGTCTTGTAACCTTTTCCGCCAACTTCCGTCAAAACAGCATTTCCTGGAGCGAATCGGGGCTCATGACCGTCTGTGATATAAAGTTCCTGAGTTCTGGAACTGGTCTCTGGCGGATGTGAATTCTGTTATTTGTCAAAAGACAGTGTCGGGAGTTTATGCCTGCGATGCTAACAAGGCTACGAGAGCAAGCTCTCATGTCTTCATCTTCGGTTGAAAGTTGGCGCGAGTGAGCAATCGGACCAACTCTGTTTCCGAGGATGAGGCATCTGTTTCGGCTGTCCCGGCGCTACGCGCCCGGACTCATTGGCGGCGGAACGGTTCGATCGTCGCCTGCATGCTTCTGGCTCTTGTCTTGGTACTGCTCGTGAACCGCAGAGCGAAGGCCCCAGGCGCTGGCGTGAAAACAACCTCCATTGACTGGTCCGCAGGCGTATCGCAGAGCTTGCGTCTCAAGGGAAGGACGGAGGCTGTGCGCGCTCGCGCCATCCAGGCGCCACTTCTTGCCGGCCAACAGGTAGGCACACTCACAATTACCATGCTGATCCCCAGTGGAACCCATGTGAAGCAGGGGGACTTGCTGGCAGAGTTCGACCGCCAGGCTCAGTTGCGCGATTCCCTCGATAAGGAGGCGCAAAGCAACGATCTGAAGGACCAGGTTCTGGAGGCACAGGCCAAGGAAGCCGCAGCTCAAGCCAAGGACGAAACGGAAATCAAGCAGGCGGAAAACAGTCTCAGCAAAGCCGAACTGGAAATGCAGAAGGTCGAACTGCTCTCCCGCATCGATGCCGAGAAGGCGCGCGAAGATCTTGACGAAGCGCAGGCCACGCTGAAGCAATTGAAAGAGACCTTCGACCTAAAGCGCAAGGCAGCGCAAGCCTCCATTCACATTCTTGAAATCCAGCGTGACCGCACCCGCGAAACCATGCTGCACGCTCAGGCCAACGCAGCCTTGATGCAAATTCATGCGCCCATCGACGGCATTGTTGTTTTCAATACCATCTGGAAGCAAGGAAACATGGGTGAAGTCCAGGAAGGTGATCAAATTCGTCCAGGTAATCCCTTCATGCAGGTGGTTGACCCCTCCGTCATGGAGGTCCGCGTGCCGGTTAATCAGGAGGACCTGCTTGGATTGAGGGTCGGACAGAAGGCGCTGGTGCACCTGGACGCCTACGCGGATCTGGTATTTCATGCACAACTCGAATCCATCGATCCCATGGGGCAGAAGGGTGACTTCTCTTCCAAGTTGCGGAACTTTGGCGCGACGTTTTCCATCCAAGGCAATGATCCCAGACTGATGCCGGATCTTTCCGCCGCTGTAGAGGTCGAACGGGCAGGCGCGCAGGAGAGATCGAGATGATGCCTGTACTTCAAAATCTCCGGAAACGGCGCAAAACCTTGCTGCTTGTCGGCGCTTTGGCAATCGGCAGCGTTACTGTCTTCGCGTGGGTTCATTCTTCCCGTCATGCACCGCCTGTTCCCACACTGCAGGTAAAGCGCGGCGAGTTTCTCGATGTGATTCAACTCCAAGGGGAACTCAAGGCGATGAAATCGGTCACTACCTCAGCGCCCGCAAATGTGGGAGATCTCCAGATCCTCAAGGTGGTGGCCGACGGGTCCCAGGTGAAACAGGGCGATGTAGTCGTTGAGTTGGACCCTTCCAAGACCCGGCAAGACCTGGCGCAGGACCAGTCCATTCTGAAATCCGCACAAGCGGAGATCGACCAGGTGCGGGCTCAGGGGCGTCTGGCGGAAGAAACGGATACGACCGCGGTCATGAAGGCCAAGTACGACGTGGAAGTGGCCAGAATGGACGCCAGCAAGGGAGAGATTGTCTCCAAGATCGAAGGGGCTGAAGCCAGGCTGAAGCTCGCCGATGCGGAACAGGCGCTACGTGAAGCGGAGACAAAACTGAAGTCCGATCAAGCGGTGGATCAGGCGACCGTCGAAAACAAGCGGCATGCCAGCAGCAAGGCCGACTTTGACGCACAACGTGCGACCCACGCTTTGGAATCCATGACTGTGAAGGCGCCTGCGAACGGAACCATCCGTCTTATTCCGGTTTGGCACAACGGAGGCGTGACTCCCTTCAAGGCCGGCGATCACATATGGTCCGGCGCCCCCATCGCTGAATTGCCGGACATCTCGACATTGCGCGTATCGGCGCGAGTGGATGAAGCCGAACGCGGCCGCATCGCCGAGTCGCAACACGCAACGGTGCAATTGGATGCCATTGCGGATCGCCAGTTCACGGGAAAGATCGAGAGAATCGGAACCATCGCGACTCCGGATTTCTCTGCCGGTTGGCCCATCCCGCAGAATTTCAATCTGGAGATTGCGCTCGACCAGAGCGACCCGCGGCTGAAGCCTGGAATGACGGTGCAGATCACCGTGATCGTCAATCGGGTTGAGAATGCCATCACGATTCCCGCGCAGGCCTCTTTTCCGAAATCGGGGCAGACGGTGGCTTATGTCTGGGATGGTTCCAGGTTTCAGGAGCGAGCCATTCAGATTGAACGAAGGAGTCGCGACCTAGTTCTGGTCTCCAACGGTTTGCGTCCGGGAGATCAGGTAGCGCTCAAAGATCCTTCAGGAAAGGAGTGAGTCTCGAATGATGAAGCGACGCCCCATCTTGGTCTGGGCAATTGTCGGGATTGTTCTGGTGGCGGCCGTGAGCGCGGTGATCGCTGCCAGCCGGGTTCGCGTCTCCGCAACACCCGACGAGATTCCTCTTGCGGAAGTCAAGCGCGGCGATATTGATGTGCGGGTTCACGCCACTGGAGAACTGCGCGCCAGCCAATCGATTATGTTGACAGCTCCGGCCATCGGCGGAGACGCGCTTCAAATCACCAGCCTGGTCAGGACCGGCGCATTGGTCAAGAAGGGAGAGATCGTCGTCGAGTTCAACCCCAGCGAACAACAGTACAAGCTGGAGCAGAGCCATTCCGAGCTGTTGCAGGCCGAGCAGGAGATCGCCAAGGCCAGAGCGGACGCCGTGGTACTGAACGCGGAAGACAAAGTGGCTCTGCTGAAAGCGCGCTATGCAGTGCGCAGGGCCGAGTTAGATGTGCAAAAAAATGAACTTGTGAGCCAGATCGACGCCCAAAAGAACCAACTTGCGCTGCAACAGGCGAAGCGCGTATTGGCGGAATTGGAAAAGGATCTGGAATCGCACCAGACCTCGGGACAGGCAGCAATTTACCTCGCACAGGAGAAACAGAACAAGGCCAAACTGGCTATGGATGTGGCACAGCAGAATCTTGAGAAGATGCGCGTTACCTCCCCCATGGATGGAATGGTTTCCGTTCAAAAGAACACCGCTGCCGCGGGAGATTTCTATTTCAGCGGAATGTCCTTGCCCGACTATCATCCGGGTGATGAGACGCGGCCTGGGAATTCGATCGCGCAGGTCGTGGATCCACAAGGAATGGACCTGGTGACCAAGGTCAGCGAGCAGGACCAGGGGAACGTCAAAGCGGGACAAGCTGTCGAAGTGATTTTCGATGCCTTGCCAAGTCGTGTATTTCGCGGAACAGTCAAGGGTGTGAGTGGAATGTCGATGCACCAGATTTGGGACACCCCTGCCGCCGGCAGTTTTGAAGTTTCGATTCAACTCGCAGACAGGGATGACCGGCTGCGTTCCGGATTCACTGCACAAATCGTTTTTCTGGGCAGCAGCAAAAAGAACGTGTTGTATCTTCCCCGCCAGGCACTCTTCATGAAAGACGGCAAGCGCATTGTCTACGTGAAAAGAGGCAGCGGCTACGAACAGAGAGAGGTAAAGGTTGAAAGCGAGACCGAAAGCCGCGCCGTCATTGCAGGATTGGATGAAGGAACCCGTGTAGCATTCGTCGATCCAACCGCACCGCGAAAGACATCCGGCAGTAACTCTGCAACTGGCAGCCACGAAGGGACGCCCTGATGTTCGCAATGGAACACCTGATCCCCGCACGCTTTCTGCTTGCCTATCAGCAATGGATGCGCGACGCACAGTTGGGTATGCAGAACCTGATGCTTCACGGACTGCGCTCCTTGCTGACCATGCTGGGAATGATCTTTGGGGTCGCGGCTGTCGTTGCCATGCTTTCGATCGGCGCCGGCGCGCGGCAAAAGGTGATGGCGCTGATTGAACAAATGGGCGTTCACAACCTCATTGTCGAAGCGAAGGAAACGGTGGAATGGCAAGCTCATGTGAAGATTCGCAAAATTTCTCCGGGTCTGACCTTCCAGGATTATCGAGTGATTCGCGATGACATCGAAGGCGTCGTGGCGGCAACGCCTCGCAAGCGGATCACTCCATCCAAGATCATTCCCAAGGCACAACAGGATATGCCCACCGTGTACGGAGTCAATCCTGCGTACCAGCAGATTGCCGGACTCCAGGTCGTGAGTGGAAGATTCTTCGACCAGGGAGATGAGGATCGGGGTACTCCTGTTTGTGTGCTGGGAACGGCTGCAAGGTGGAGTTTGTTCGGATCATCGAACCCTCTCGACCAGTATGTGAAGGTGAATGAGCAATGGTTTCGGGTGATTGGAACCGTCGGTCCCAAACTCAGTTCTCAAGCCGATGTGGCTGGCACTCCGGCCACCGATGTGAATAACAATATTTACGTTCCTCTGCAATCCGCGCTTCTTCGCATCGAGGACAGCTATAGCGATGTTCGCGACGAGATTGACGGTGTCTATCTCGAGTTGGGTGAGAATGCCGATCTTCCGCAAGCAGCACAAGTCGTAAGGGCCATACTGAATTCCTCCCATCACGGCGCGGACGATTTCAGTATTGTGGTTCCTGCAGAGCTTCTGGCAGAACAGAAACGCACGGAACACTTGTTCAATATGGTCATGGTCGCCATCGCTTCCATCTCTCTGCTGGTGGGGGGCATCGGCATCATGAACATCATGCTGGCCAGCATTCTGGAGCGAACGCGCGAAATTGGCCTCCGCCGCGCCGTGGGCGCCCGCCAATCCGATATTGTCAGGCAATTTGTGGTTGAAGCCATGATCATTTCCTTTGCCGGTGGAACCATCGGCGTTGTCTTCGGCTTTTTTATGTCCCGCTTGATCGCCTGGCTGGCCGGATGGTCGACGATTGTGACCTTCAGTTCCATCGCGCTGGCATTCCTGGTCTCGATTTCTGTGGGCCTGGTCTTCGGAATCTATCCGGCGACGAAAGCCGCGCGCCTGGACCCGGTAGAGGCAATTCGCTATGAGTGAGATGTTACCTCTGCTCTTCGCAACCTTATGCATACAACTTCTTTTAACTGTTTCATATGACTCGGCACGCTTTTGGAGTAATCGGATGAAGCTCGTAGGCCTTGGAGTCTGTTCGCTTTCATTGCTCTCCCTTCTTGTTCCGGCGCAGGCCCAGAGCCCGGAAAGCTATCGCGGCCTTCTGACTGGGCGGGTCCGCGCAGACAAGCTGAACGCTCCGGAGCATTTGCATGCCTACGTGCAAGATGGAAAGCTTACTCTCAGTTTGCGGGACGCAGTGCTGCTTACGCTTGAGAACAACAGCAACATTCAGATCGAGGAGATGCAGATCGAATCGCAGAAATTCACTCTGCTGGGCGCATTCCAGCCCTTCGATCCGGTGCTCCAGAGCAGCCTGAACGTCAATCGATATTCTTCTCCGGTGTATAGCCAGCTACAGGGGGTGGGCGAGTCGAGCAGCTCGACTCTGAACACCTTGAGTCAAACCGGACAGTTCAGCTACACGCAGACTTTCACTCCCGGCACAAACATTGCGGCAAGCATATCGAGCGGCAAGTCGGCTACCAACAGTTCCTATAACTATTTCAATCCGTACTTCAGCTCCACCTTGAACCTCCAAATCACCCAGCCGCTGTTGCGCAACGCGGGACGGTTTGCCAACACCGCGCCTCTGCTGATTGCACGCCGCCAGCTTCAGCAGTCGCGAGCCAGTTTTGAAGCAGAGGTGAACGACGCCATCCTGCAGGTCGTCAGCCAATATTGGAATGCGGTTCAGGCTCGCGGAGCGCTCGATGTGGAGCAAAAATCGCTCAAGCTGGCCGAAGTCAGTTTCGAACGCGACAAGCGCGCTTTGGAGCTGGGTGCATTGCCTCCTTTGGACATTTACCGCTCCCAATCAGAAGTGGCAGCCCGCAAGGTTCAGGTTATCCAGGCTGTTTACGCATTGGCCCAAGCAGAGGAGGACCTGCGCATCACAATCGGCGCGGATCAGGATCCCCAGTATCGCTCGCAGGAGTTGAACCTGACGGAACCGCCCCAGCCTGCGGGGGAACTCGAAGGTATCGACGCCGGCTCCGCGCTTGCGCAGGCGCTAAGCCAGCGGCCGGAAATCGAAGTGGTTTCCGACTCCCTTGCCAATGATGAAACCAGTATTCGTCTGGCGCACAATCAGCTTCTGCCCAATCTTTCCTTCACCGGTTTTTACCAAAGCAGCGGCCTGGGCGGCAATCAGTACGATCTCATGAGCGGCAAGTTGATATCCCCGGGTGGGCTTGGGTCGTCGTTCAATCAGCTCTTTGGGTTTGGCTATCCAGGATATGGCGGAACCCTGGCCCTGAATCTTCCTTTGAGGAACAGGGCGGCAAAGGCCGGGCTTGGGAATGCGCTGGTGTCACGGACACGCGATCTCTACACCGGGCGGCAGGTGCGCGAGCAGCTCATCCGAGAGGTCAACAACGCGGTTCACCAACTTGAGGAAGCCAAACTCGCCTTGGCGGCCGGCACAGCTTCGTTCGATCTGGCAAAGAAATCCCTGGCCTCCGATCAGCGCAAATACGAGTTGGGCGCAGAGACCAATTTCTTTGTGCTCGACTCACAGACCAAGCTTGCCCAGGCAGAACTCGTGCTGCTGCAGACGCAAATCGACTATCAGGTCGCCCTGGCAGCGGTTGGCCATGCGACGGGAAACCTGTTCCTTCCCTATCGTGTGAAGATCGCCGAACTGTCGAAGTAATTCTTCGCGCCACACAAGATCGCGCGGAGGCAAGCGGCGCCCGTATTCGACAGCGCGCCGGAGCGGAAAAATGGGTCATTTTGGTCTCATTTTTGAGCCCTTTTGGGCCAAAAATGGCTCAAAAACGCCTAAAAAGGGGCCAAAATCGGGCAGTTACAGTTACTGATCAGTTAACTATGTATATTTGTATGCTGTTCATTCTATGCGAATTACGAGATTTTTATCGTCAAAAAAGTGATAATAAACGATAGGGGGGTGGGGGTAAGGCGATTTTTGGCTGTTTTTTAGCTCAAAATCGGCGTCGAAAATGGTCCTTCGCAACTGGGTCTCCCGCCGGAGTTGGCGAAGAACTCAGGGCGAACCGGTGGATCGGCAGAGCCAAAGGGATAGGTTCGTGGTTTCCCAGGTGCCCAAAAGCGAGGCACCTGGGGCACCCATCTTCTGTGGTTGTACTCACTTCTCCCTGCACCTGGGCCACCCGCCAAGGCCCGGGCCTGAAGGCCCTGTTGTTTTGGACCTTTTCAGGGGGTTGAAACCCCCTGCTCCCTCCGGAAACACCGATCTAAAACTGCAGTCCTAGAGACATCATGCGCTCATGGGGCTTAATTCTGCGCAAGGGAAATCGCGATTCTTCAGCTTCGTTTTCCGGAGCGAAGGAGAACTGTTCTAGGCTGACCAGGTGGCGCGGTTGGCGCGTCCGGTGGAGACGAATCCCATGTCAACCGAGATTCCCCGCACACAATGCAGCAGATGGTTGGCGATGGAAGGAAGTTTCTGCGCCGTCACGCGAAAAGAGGGCCCGGAGACGCTGACCGCCGCTACCGGCTGCCGCTGCGCGTCGAGCACCGGAACGGCGATGCAGCGCAGTCCTTCTTCCAGTTCCTCGTCGTCGACCGCATAGCCGCGACGGCGGGTTTTCTCGATCTCTACGCGGAGAGCCTCGGGGGTTGCCACGGTGCGGTGGGTAAAGCGCTCGAAGCGAGTGCGTCGCAGGACATCGGCAACCTTCTCTTCTGGCATGAAGGCCAGAATCGCCTTGCCGACGGAGGTGCAATGCACCGGATTGCTGGCCCCGATGCGGGTAATCATGCGCACCGAGCGCGCCGGCTCGATCTTATCGATGTAGACGACGCGGGCGCCCTCGAGGATGCACAGGTGGGCCGTCTCCTCGGTCTCCCCGACCAGCCGCCGCAGGTGCGGCTGCGCGCGGTCGCGCAGGTCGTACTGCTCGATGGCGCGATTGCCAAAGTCGAACAAGCGCAGGCCCAGCCGGAACTTGCCTGCAGTGGTGCGTTCCACCATGCGGTGCCGTTCCAGCACCATCAGGAAGCGGTGCGCGGTGCTCTTGTGCAGTTGCAGGGACGAGGCAACCTGCGCCAATCCCAAGGGCAAATCGCTTTCTGCCAGCAAATCCAGAACGGCAAATGCCCGGTCCAGGGCTTGAACCTTGTAGGTTCCTTGCGGGGCTACATCTCGCATTATGGTCCTTTGTTTCGTGTAATGGTTCTATATGTAGTTTGCCGAAGTTGGGACGGCATGTCAATTCATGAGACGCAGTTTCTATTTTTGGGATTGGAGTACCGCAGTTTGACTCACGGCGCGCAGAAGGCTGTAAATGGAGCGCCACAGCGCTTGTGGTCGAGGACGCGGGAAAATGCGGCGGCTGAAGCTCGGTTTGCTTCAAAAAAAGGCCGCGAGTTAGCGCCGCTGGCGCGGCGTTCGCAAGTTGGCGGGGCTAGCGCGGACTGGCGGCGAGGAGGCCGCCAGTACAGCCGGTCTGGAGACCGGCGCTACTTCCATTCAGCAGTATCGTATTGAGAGCTTTCCGCGCACTCATGGACTACGACTCCACGGCATCGCCCTCGCCTGGCGCCAGGAAGAGGTTCTCTTCCAGGCCATGCTGCCGGGTGTAGAGGTCGTAATAGCGGCCGCCCAGGGCGAAGAGTTCCGCGTGGTTGCCGCGCTCCACAATGCGCCCATCCTCCACCACCAGGATCTGGTCGGCGCGCCGGATGGTGGAAAGCCGGTGGGCAATCACAAAGGTTGTCCGCCCCTGCATCAACTGGCTCAAGCCGGCCTGGATCATGGCTTCGGACTCGGAGTCCAGCGAGCTGGTGGCCTCATCCAGAATGAGAATGCGCGGCTCGGCCAGCAGGGCACGCGCAATGGAAAGCCTCTGCCGCTGACCGCCGGAGAGCTTGACGCCCCGCTCGCCCACAATCGTGTCGTACGCCTCGGGAAAGCGCTCGGCGAACTCGTCCACCCGCGCCGTTCGGCAGGCAAACAAGAACTGCTCCTCGGTGGCGTCCGGCCGTGAAAACAGAATGTTCTCGCGGATGGTGCCGTCGAAGAGAAACGAGTCTTGCAGCACCACGCCCAATTGAGAGCGGAAGGTGTTCAGGTCAACGTGCGCGAGGTCCACGCCATCCACCAGCACGCGCCCCTGCAAGGGGGTATGGAAAGCGCACAGCAGGCTGATGATGGTGGACTTGCCCGAGCCCGAGGAACCGACCAGCGCGGTCACCGTGCCCGGTTCGGCCAGGAAACTGATGCCGTGCAGCACCGGCTTCTCCGGATCGTAGGCAAACTCCACATCCTCGAACTGCACTGTGCCGTGGATCGGCGGCAACTTGAGAGTGCGTCCGGGGCTCTGGTTTTCTTCCAGCTCGGACATGATTTCGCCGGTACGGTCAAGACCGGCAAAAGCCTCGGTGAGTTGGGTGCCGATGTTCACGATCTGGAAGACCGGCGCAATCATGAAGGCAAGAAACATGTTGTAGCTGAAGTAGTCGCCTACGGTCCAGGCGCCGGCCAGCACGCGATGGCCGCCCAGCCACATCACCAGCGCCGAGACAAGGCCCAGCACGGTGGTGGACGCGGCGGAGAGCGAACTGGTCATGGTGAGCGACTTCATTACATTGGCCAGCAGCCGCTCGACGCCCTTCGCGAAGACCCCGGCCTCCCGCTCTTCGGCGTGGTAGCCCTTGATGACCCGCACGCCGCCCAGCGACTCGGTCAACCGGCCGGTCACTTCGGCGTTGATTTTGGCGCGCTCGCGAAAGATGGGGCGAATGATCTTGAAACCGTATTGCAGGATGAAGATAAACGCGGCCATTACCGCGAAGACGGTCAGCGTGACCGTGGCGCTGCGGTGCAACAGATACAGAAACGCCAGCACGGCAGTGAGCAGGCCGCCCACAAACTCCACCAGGCCGGTGCCCACCAGGTTGCGCACGCCTTCCACGTCGCTCATGATGCGCGCCACCAGCGTGCCGGTGCGGTTCTCGTCGTAGTAGGAAACGGAAAGCAGCCCCACGTGACGCTGAACCTGACGGCGCATCTCGGCGATCAGCCTTTGGCCGGCCTTGGAGAGCAGTTGCGTCAGCGAGAAGGAAGTAATGGCCTGCACCACCATGGCCGTAAAAACCAGCGCAATGATCTTGGGCAGCAGATCGGGGCGCGGATGCGTAGGAGAAAGCACACTGTCCAGCAGGGGCTTGGAAGTGTAGGGCAGCACCAATCCGGCCACGCGGTTGACGACCATCAACCCCATTCCGGCCAACAGCAACCCCAGGCGCGGCGCCACCAGCGTCTTGATCTGTGGCCACATTTTTTTCAGGCTGGTTTTGCGCTTGGGCAGATCTGCCCGGCCCGCGCGTGCGCCGCCGCCGCGTGGAGAGCGCTCGGCGTGCGACCCTCCCATGCCCAGTCCGCCGCTCCGCATGGTACCCATGGGCTAGACCTTCCCCGTGCGCCGCACGGCGATGAACGACCGCACGCAGAGGATGACATAGATCAGCATCAGCCCGGCCAGGGTGGCCTTGGATGCCAGTGCGATTCTGTCCGGCTCAAGCCCAGCCGATGTGGCGTGAAGATACCCGCGCACAGCCTCTACCGCGCCGCCCAGAAAGCCCAGCAGGCCGATGGTCACGTTGACGTGCATGAAGAGCTTGCGCCGGCCCTCGTTGGGGCTGACGGCCAGCCAGCCGAAGACGCCCAGCGCCAGGCCAATCCAGGTGGGAATGAGCGCCGTGGGGTGCGCGCTGCCGGTGCCCAGGTAGCCAACCAGGCCCAGGGCAATCAAAAGAGCCGCAAAAAGCATTGTTACTTTCGCCATGAACTACCTCGGGGGGAAGAATCCATCTGTGAGTCTATTTGAATGGATGAGTTGCGCCCCTCCGGCGATTCATTGCCACGCATCAGGAAGCGAGCCAGCTCAGCACGCGGCCGGCTGCCTCTTCGGCGCTCTCTCCTTCCGCCAGATGGAGCACATCCTCGCCCACCGGCGGCTCCAGGGTGGCAATCTGGCTGTCAAGCAGGTTGGGGTTCATGTAATGCCCGGTCCGATGGGCCATGCGGAATTGAAGCGTGGCGCGATCCGGGTCCAGCCATACCAGCCGCACGCCGTCGATTCCCCCGGTCAGCCGCTCCCTGTAACTCTGCTTCAGCGCGGAGCAAGTCAGGATTCCGCTGATTCCGTCGCGGCACCATCCTGCCAGAACCTCGTGCAGCGCATCCAGCCAGGGCTGCCGGTCTTCATCGGTCAGCGGAATCCCGGCCTTCATTTTGGCGCGGTTGGCCTCGGAATGGTAATGATCGCCCTCGGCAAATACCCAGCCTGTGCGCGACCCCAGCGCCAGGGCCAGCGTCGACTTGCCCGACCCGCTCACACCCATCAGAACCACGATCACGGTCTTAGCTCCCCATCAATTTCCGAACGTCCGCCGCAAGCTGCTCGGCCGTCCACTCGTTGCCCGGATAGAAACGGACCACTTTGCCGTCCGGTCCGATCAGCGTGGTTGAAAGCGTGTGCGTAATGGTCGCGTCCGCCTCGTTGGTTATTCCCAGGTCGAAGAACTTCGCCATCTCGGCCAGCACCGGCTTCTGTGGCACGGCAAAATCCCAATGCGCAAAGGCGTTCTTCGCATCGCTGCCCATGTAGGTTGCGCCGTAGGCCCGCAGGCGCTCCGACGTATCGTGCTCCGGGTCGAAGCTGATGCAGAGCAGATGGGTCTTGGCAAGGAGCGCCGGGCTGACCGCCAACTGCTTCTCGATCGCGGCAAAGTTGCGCGTCACCCGCGGGCAAAAGTTGGGCAGGGGGCAACGCGTGTAGATGAAGGTGATCAGCAGCGCCTTGCCGCGGAACTGGGCAAGGTGAATCGCCCGCCCATCCTGATTGCGCAGCTTGAAGTCCGGGGTTGGATCGCCCGGCGCCGGCACATGGTAGTTGACCTTGGGCAGGTAATCCGGCTTGGCCTGCGCTACCACGACAATATGGTCCAGCAGTACCTCCGCGTCCGGGTCCTGCGACACCAGCAGGTCGGCGGTCAGCACGTCGCCCGGATGCAGCTCGCCCAGGATGCTCGGGTCCTTGAGCTTGTAGGGCATGGTCATAGCTTCCATGAAGCCCGGAACGGCCTCATGGTTCAGCGTCACCTCGCCCTTGGCGGCGTTGGTGGAAACCACCTTGCCGCGCAGCTTGTAAACTTTGTAGTTCTGCCCGGCAGACGGCCCCGCTGCCGCCTTCTGCCCCGAACGGCACCCGGCCACCGCAACCGCAACCAGCAATAGAAGAACAAGTAATCGCCGCATCTCTGGCCAGTGTACTACTGGGCGATTCACTTCCTGCCGGTTTGGGATTTCCTCAGGCGCACGGCGTATAACGCTGGAATGGGAGATTTTATCGAGGCGCAGGCAGCCAAAAGCACGAGCCAGATCGACCAGTGGCTTTTGGGCGGGGGCCGGGTGGTTACAGCCAGCGAACGCGCCTCCCGCGCATTGGTCTCGGCCTTCCATGGCGCCCGGCAGGCCGAGGGCCTCACCGCCTGGCCTGTTCCCAACGTGCAGGACTGGAAGAGCTTTGCGCGCGCCTCCTGGGAAGAGCGTGCCGCGGAGCAGGGCGACGGCCGGTTGCTGCTCAACACCGCCCAGGAAGAGGCTCTGTGGGTGGAGATCGCCGCCCAGGATCGCTCGCTGGCCACGCTGCTCGAGGGTCCGCGCCATCGCCTGGCCTCGCTGGCCATGGAAGCTCACCAGTTGCTTTGCTCGTACGCACCACGCTTCCTTGCAAAGACGGGACGAAGTGCCTGGCAGCAGGACGCGGCGGCCTTCAGCGGCTGGCTCACGGCGTTTGACGAGACGTGCAACAGCGCAAATCTTCTCAGCCCCAGCCGGCTGCCCCTCGAACTGATTCCTATGCTTGAATTGGATTCGAGCCAGCGCCCGCCGCTGCTTCTGGCCGGATTCGACCGCATTCTCCCCCTGCAGCGCAGGCTTTTCGACGCCTGGGGAAGTTGGCAGGAAGCCGCGCCAGCCTCCGCGACCGCCGAAGTCCATTTCCACGCCGCCCCCGACGCACAAACGGAACTGGCTGCTTGCGCTCTGTGGGCAAGGCGAAGACTGGCTCTCACTCCGAATGCACGCCTGCTGATTGTCACCCAGGAAGCCAGCGCCTGCCGAGGCGAGATCGAACGCGCGTTTCTCCGGCTCGCCGACCCCGGCGCCGCGCCGCTCTTCGAGTTTTCGCTCGGGATTCCGCTCATCCAGGTTGCCCCGGCGCACGCCGCGCAGCTGGTGCTCCGCTGGCTTTCCGCTCCGCTGCTGGAGGACGAACTGGACTGGCTGCTTTCCACCGGCCTGGCCGCCAACACGGACGAGACCGCGGCGCTGCAGGCAACCATGCGCGCTCTGCGCCAACGCGGCATGGAACGCACGCAATGGACTCTGGACGCCTTCCTCGGCCAGCATCTTGCCTCCGCCATGCTCCCCGCGGCTTGGGTTCCGCGCATCCTTCAGGCCCGCCGCCTTCTGCAAGCGACCGCTCACCGCCGACAAACACCCCTCGAGTGGGCGGAACTGGTTCCCGAACTGCTCGATGCCGCCGGCTTTGCCCACACGCGCCCTCTTTCAAGCGCAGAGTTCCAGGCCATCCACCGCTGGCAGCAGGCGCTGGAGACCTGCGGCTCCCTGGGTTTCGACGGCCGGCGCATGAGTTGGACGGAGTTCGTTTCCCAGCTCGACCGCACGCTCAACGAAACGCTCTTCGCGCCCGAATCCCGCGACGCGCCGATTCAGATTGCCGGGCCGGCCGAGTCGGCCGGTCTCACCGCCGACGCCGTCTGGTTTCTGGGCGCAAACGAAGACTCATGGCCAGCCAACGGGCCACTGCACCCCCTGCTTCCGCCCGACGTGCAGCGCGAAGCCGAAATGCCTCACGCCGCGCCCCAGCTCGATTGGGATTTGGCTCAGGCCATCACCAACCGCCTGCTGGCATCCGCGCCCGAAGTCCACTTCAGCTTTGGCCGCCAGACCGCGGACGCGGAGACACGCCCTTCGCGCCTGGTGGTTCCGTTCGCCGGGCCGCCAGAGCCCCTGCCGGCCGAACTCTCCGCGCCCGACACACCAACTCCACAGACCGAAACGTTCGAGGATTTCAGCCGCGTCCCCTTTCCTGCCGGCAAAGCAGAAGGCGGCTCCAGCGTTCTGACCTCCCAGTCGCAATGCCCGTTCAAGGCCTTCGCCACGGCACGTCTTGCCGCGCGCGGCTGGAATCCGGCCGAATCCGGACTCACTCCCTCTCAGCGGGGCCAACTGCTGCACGCCGTGCTTCACTCCGTCTGGGCCGGGCCGCCGGACGGGATTCGCACTTCCGACGAGCTACAAGACCTAACTGATCGAAAATCCTTTATTGCGCGCCATGTCGAAACTGTGTTGCAGAAAGAGATGCCCCGCGCGGCCCGCGAGCAAATGCCGCGCCGCTACCTGGAACTCGAAGAGAAGCGATTGATTCGCCTGGTTGGCGAGTGGCTGGAGTACGAAGCCGCGCGCGCGCCTTTCACCGTGGCCGGAACCGAAGTGGACCGCAACCTCGACCTCGCCGGTCTTGCTCTGAAGCTGCGCCTGGACCGCGTCGATCGGCTCAACGACGAGTCCATGCTTGTGATCGATTACAAATCCGGCAACGTGACTCCAAGCTCCTGGGACCCGCCGCGCCCCGACGACGTGCAACTGCCCCTCTACGCCGGCTTCGCCCTCGACGACGAGGAACTGCTGGGCGGGCTGGTCTTTGCCAAGGTGCGCACTGGCGAACTGGCCTTTGCCGGCCGCGTGGGCGATGCCGCGGCCACTCTTTTTCCCGGGCTGCCCAAAAACAACGCGTTGATGAAAAATCCTCTGACCGCCGAAATGCTGCTCGATTGGCGGGATTGCATCCAGCAGCTCACAGACGATTTTCTGGCTGGAAAGGCCGAGGTGGATCCGCGCGAGTACCCGAAGACCTGCGAGCGTTGCGATTTGCAATCGCTCTGCCGCATTCAGGAGCATCCGACGCAGTTCGAAGACGAGGATGAAAGCGAAAACGGGGAGGCCGCCGATGAGTAGCTCCACTCCCAGACCGCTGCCTCCCGATCAGCCAGAGCGCCAGCGCGCGCTCGACGCCGAACGCTCCATCCTGGTTCAGGCCCCGGCCGGCTCGGGGAAGACTGACCTGCTGACACGCCGTTTTCTCCGCCTGCTTGCCGAAGTCGAGGAGCCCGGCCAAGTCGTCGCCATCACCTTCACCAAATCCGCTGCCGCCGAGATGCGCCACCGCATCCTGACAGAACTGGAGAAGGCCGCAGCCAACGACACTCTGGCACCCGCGGCAGATGCGTTTTCGATGGAGGCCCTGGCCCAGCGCGCCCTGAATCACTCGCGTGCCCTGGGCTGGAATCTCCTTGACCTGCCCGCACAACTCCGCATCTCCACCATCGACTCCTTCTGCCGCGATCTGGCCCTGCAACAGCCTCTGCTCTCTGGCCTGGGCGGCGGCCTGGATATCTTCGACCAGCCCAAAGAGCTTTATCGCCGCGCGGCCCGCCAGACCCTGCGAAAGATCGACCAGACTGGTTCCGTCTTCGGCCAGGCTATCGAAGATCTGCTTCTGTGGCGGGACAACAACTGGCAGGAGGTGGAAGGGTTGCTGGTGGAGATGCTCTCCAACCGCGACCGCTGGATGCACGAATTTGTCCTCGAACGCGAGCCCGACTGGGAAGCGCTGCGCGAGCGGCTGGAGCGGCCCTTCGCCAACGCTGTCCGCGCAACGCTCGACCGGCTCAGCCAACTTCTGGACCAGGTTTCCGGAGTGCGCGAAGAAGCCCTCGCGCTGGCGCGGTTTGCCTGCGCCCAGACCGGCGGCGAACGTCACCGGGAACTCGCCGAGCTGGCCGAGTTCCCCGCCGCGCCCCTCACCGGCAGCGAGGCCGTCGAGGAATCACGCGAAGCCCACGCCGCTCTCGTCCATCTGCTTCTCACCGACGGCGGCACGTTCCGCAAAGCCGTTGACAAGCGCCTGGGCTTCCCCGCGGACCGTAAGCGCGAGAAGGCGCAAATCCTGGAGCTGATCGGCTCCCTCGCCGCCGTTCCCGGCCTCGAAATCACTCTCGCCGCCGTCCGCGGATTGCCCCCGGCCCGCTACCCCGAGGCCGACTGGCAGATGGTCCGCGCCTGCTTCACCCTTCTGCGCCAGGCTGCCGGCGAGTTGAAGATCGTCTTTGCCGAAGCCGGCGCGGTGGATTACATCGAAGTCGCCCAGATTGCCCAGCAGGTTCTGACCGGCCCCGACGGCCTGCCCACCGACGCGGCGCTGGCGATCTCCGACCAGATCCGCCATTTGCTGGTGGACGAGTTCCAGGACACCAGCCGCCGCCAGCACCAGTTGCTCTCCAGCCTGATCGCCGCCTGGCCGGAGCGCACAGGCCGCACCGGCTTCGTGGTGGGCGATCCGATGCAATCGATTTACTTCTTCCGCGACGCCGACGCCGAGCTTTTTCCGCGCGTCAAGGACAATGGCCTGGAGATTGCCCACGACGAGCCGCTTCTGTTTGACTCCGTGCGGCTTTCGGCCAACTTCCGCACCGCGCATCCGCTGGTGGAACGGCTCAACGAGGTCTTTGGCCGAGTCTTCGCGGAAGACGACGGCAGCGGCGTCACCTTCTCGCCTGCCGAGCCCGCGCGCGATGAGACCTCCGCACTGCACTCCGATCTCCGCCTCGCGCTCCATCTCGAATTTGTGCCCCAGGCTTCGCGCGGCGCCGCTGCCGATCCCGGCGCGACCAACGGCAGCGAATCCGCCCGCGAAGTTCAGGTGGAGCAAATCGTCGCTCTCATTCAGTGCCATCAAGGCTCGATCGATGCGGCTCGCCAAGCCATCGAGCGCGAAGAAGACAAGAAATTCCGCATCGCCGTCCTGGGCCGGGCGAAGAAGCACCTTGCGCCCATCGCGGCGGCCTTGCGCGAGGCTGGAATTCCCTTTCGCGCCGTTGATCTGGAAAAGCTGGCAGCCCGGCCTGAGGTTCTGGACGCGCTGGCGTTGGCGCAGGCGCTGCTCAATCCGCAGGCCCGCGTGGCCTGGCTGGGCGTCTTGCGCGCTCCGTGGTGCGGCCTGTCGCTCGCCGATCTGCACACACTGGCGGGCGACGCGGAGTCGGCCACACGGCCCATTCCTGAACTGTTGGCGGAGCGGCTTCCTCTGCTCAGCGAAGAAGGCCGGCCGGCCGCCGCACGCGTGCTTCAAGCCGCGGCCGCCGCGCCCGCGCTGCGTGCCGCTCAGCCCGCAGCGCGCCTGGGAACGTGGCTCGAAGAGGTCTGGCTTCTGCTCGGCGGCAAGGCCTGTGCGGACCCGGCGGCGCGCGCCAACCTCACCCTCCTCTGGGGCTGCCTGGACCGTCTGCCCGGCGGCGAACAGGACCTGCTCGGCCCCGCGCTGAATGCGGCTCTCGACCAACTCACCGCCCTGCCTAACCCCGAGGCCTCAAGCGATTGCGGCGTGCAGTTGATGACCATCCACAAATCCAAGGGCCTGGAGTTCGAGGTGGTGATCGTTCCCGAATTGCAGGCCGGCGGTGGACGCGGCGAGCGCAAGATGCTTTCCTGGCTGGAACGCGGCCTGGCTCAACCAGGCGATTCGGGCGAAATCACCGAGTTTCTCATCGCTCCGCTGCAGTCAAAAGGCGCCGACAGCGGCAAGGCCAAACAGTGGGTCGATCGCGTGTATCGCGAGCGCGAATCGCAGGAGATGCGGCGGATTCTCTACGTCGCCGCCACCCGCGCCCGCGAGGAGTTGCACCTCTTCGCGCGGCCCGCCTGCAAAAAGGACAAGGAGGATTCCTGGGTTCTGGCTGAGCCCTCCAACAGCCTGCTGGCCACCGCCTGGCCTGCATTGGAGGAGGAGGTGCGGGCCTGCTTTGATGCGTGGAAAGACGCCTTTGCTGTAAACGAACCCGAAGAGCAGTCCTCCACGCTTGATTCCATCGCAGCCTCTGGTGAAAACAACCTGCTTGTGCTACCCACACCGCTTCGTCCCACGCTGCTCCGCCGCCTGCCGCCGGATTACCGCCGCGCACAGGTCGAAACCGTCTCGCAAACGGCGGCGGAATCGCCAGCCCTCGCACAAACGCTGGACGGGTTCGAACCTCAGACCGCACTTCGTTTGATCTCAGCCGACTCCCAATCTCTCTACGCCCGCCACGAAGGCGGACATCTCTCCCGCGCTTTGGGCAATGCGGTCCACACGCTGCTCGAAAAGTTGGCCCGGCTGCGCACAAGCTGCGATTGGGAGTCCGCCCGCGAGGCGCTTGAGAGCTTTGAGCCCCGCGTCGCCGCCCAAGTGCGCTCGACTGGAGTGGACTCGGGGTCGGCCGCACGGATCGCCGCCGAAGCCATGCGCCTGGCGCTTCAGGCCTCGAACGATCCCAACGGCGCGTGGATTCTGTCACCCCACGCGGGAGCGGCCAGCGAAGCAGGCTGGGCCGGCGTCATCGCAGGCGCGCTGCGCACCGTGCGGCCGGACCGCGTCTTCCAGGCCGGCCCAACTCCGCAAACCGAGGGAGACAGTTGCTGGTGGATCGTTGACTACAAGACCGCGCACGCCGGCGGCGCTGACCCCGCCGCGGAATTGCCAGGACTGCGCGGGATGTTTCGCTCCCAGCTCGAAGCCTATGCGGAAGTTCTGCGCCGGCTGCACGGAGACAGCAAGCCGCTCCGCGCCGGACTTTACTATCCGCGCATGTCGCTGCTGGATTGGTGGGAAATGTAGTTTTTGTTGAGATTGGAACTCTGCCAGGTTTCTGACCGCATGAATTCGCACGGCGGAATTGAGCGCCGGGGTTTCCCAGGTCTCAAAAGCGAATCCTCACCCCAGCGACGAAGACCTGTCGCTGGGGACCCCGAGACCTGGGGCACCCAGCAGTGGAGCCGCTCTAGACCCGGGATTGCAGACGTTGCTTCCCGCGACCGGCCTTACGCCTTCTCCTGTGCATCCTTCTTGGCCGCAACCACGCTCTTGTGGTGGCGCACGTCGTCGCCCTCCACCCAGAAGATCACGTCCTCGGAGATGCTGGTGGCATGATCGGCCACCCGCTCGAGGGCGCGGCTGATCATGAGAGCATTCAAGGCCTGCGGGGCAAGATAGCTTTCGTCTTCCATGACTTTCGTCAGAGCTTTGTAGGCCGCCTTGTTCATCGCGTCCACCGCGTCGTCCATGGCCAGGACGGCGCGCGCCATATCGGCATCCCCCTCGATGAAGGACTGCAGGCTCTTGCGCACCATTTCGGCGGCCAGCATGGCCATGCGCGGAATGTCTACGGGCAGGTCGGCGGAGGCCATCTGCTCCATATTGCGCACGCGGTCGCTGATGGCCTTGGCCGAGTCGCCCACGCGCTCGAGGTCGGCGTTGATCTTGATGACGCTGAGGATGAAGCGCAGGTCGATGGCCATGGGCTGCTCCATGGCCAACAGGTCCAGAGCCGACTGGTCGATCTCCCGCTCCAGCCGGTTGATGGCCGCTTCCGAGCGGCTGACCAGGTCGCAGATGGAGAGGTCGCGCACGCGATAGGCCTCGATGGCGCGCTGGATGGCCTGCTCGGCCAACCCCGCCATCACCAGGAGCTGCTCCTTCAATTCGTCCAGGCTTTGCTGAAACCGTATGCGCGTCATCCGAACCTGCCCGTGATGTAGTCTTCTGTCCGCTTGTCCGCGGGGTTGGTGAAGATCTTGTGGGTGGAGTCGAACTCCACCATGCGGCCGTTCAGGAAGAAGCCCGTCTTCTCTGCCACGCGGGCGGCCTGCTGCATGTTGTGAGTCACAATCACGATGGTGTACTGCGCCTTCAACTGAAAGATCAGATCTTCGATCTTGGCGGTGGAGACCGGGTCCAGAGCCGAGGCGGGCTCATCCATCAGCAGCACTTCCGGGTCCACGGCCAGCGCGCGCGCAATGCACAAGCGCTGCTGCTGTCCGCCGGAGAGGCTGGCGCCGGATTTCTTTTTCAGGTCGTCTTTGACCTCGTCCCAAAGTGCGGAGTTCTTGAGCGACTTTTCCACGATCTCGTCCAGGACATGGTGGTTGCTGTAGCCATTCAGCTTGAGCCCAGCTGCCACGTTGTCGTAGATCGACATGGTAGGAAAGGGATTGGGCCGCTGGAAGACCATGCCCACGCGACGACGGATCTCGACCGGAGTGATGTCGTTGTAGATGTCCAGGTCGCCGATGCGCACCGTGCCGGTGACGCGCGCGATGGGATTGGTCTCGTGCATGCGATTGAGGCAGCGGACAAAAGTGCTTTTGCCGCAGCCCGAGGGGCCGATCAGCGCCGTCGCATGGTTGGCCGGTATGTTCAGATTGATGTCCTGCAGCGTGTGATTGGTGCCGTACCACGCGTTCAGGTTGGTTACCTCGATGCCGACGCCCACTTAACTTGCCCCTTTCAAAACGCCGCGGCTGGTCACGTAGCGCACCAGCGAAACCGCGAGCAAAATCAGCACAATCAAAACCAGCGCTCCCGCCCACGCCAACCGGTGCCAGTCGTCGTAGGGAGAAAGGGCATAGACATAAATCTGCAACGGCAAGGCTGCCATGGGCTCGTTCAAATTGGTGCTCCAGTTGGAGTTGCCGAAGGCGGTAAAGATGAGCGGAGCCGTTTCGCCCGCCACGCGGGCAAAGGCCAGCATACATCCTGTGATGATGCCGGGCGACGCGGTTTTCACGGTAATGGAGAGCACCGACCGCCAATTGGGGACGCCCAGCGCCAGGGCCGCTTCGCGCACGGCATGCGGGACCATCAGGAGCATCTCTTCGGTGGTGCGGCAAACGGTGGGAATCATCATCACGCCCAGCGCCACGCCTCCGGAAAAGCCGGAAAAATGGGTGGGAACCACGACCAGCGAGTAGATGGCGATTCCCATGACGATGGAGGGAACGCCGTTGAGCACATCGGCGGTGAAACGCACCGCGTTGGCCAGTCTGGTGCCGCGTCCGAACTCGGCCAGGAAGATGCCGCCGGCAATGCCGATGGGAACGCCGATCATGCTTCCCACGGCCAGCAGGATCGCCGAGCCGACAATGGCGTTGGCCATGCCGCCGCCCAGCTCGCCGACCGGCTTGGGAATCTTGGTAAAGAAGTCCAGATTCAGCGAACTGGCGCCCTTGTAGACGAGATAGATGAAGATGGCCACCAGAGGCGCCACCACCAGCAAGGTGGAAAGCACCGCCAAGCCGGTGGCCAAGCCATCGATCCCCGCCCGCATTCGCGCTTTCAGCTTGTGTTCTTCCCGCACGTTTGGATCTCCAAAAAACAGCTATCAGCAAACAGCTATCAGCTATCAGTTCCCGGCTCCCAGCTAAAAGCCGCGTTTCGCTCTGTTACCTGTTACCCGCTTCCAGCCTTTAGCTGGAAGCTAGAAGCTAGAGGCTAGAAGCTAGAGGCTAGAAGCTGCGTCTAATTCACTCGCGCGGGCGCGCCGCGCGTAACCGCCCAGACCAGCAGACGGGCAAATGCATTCACGATGATGGTGACAATGAAGAGGGCCAAGCCGATCTCCATCAATGCGCTCAGATGCAAGTCGCCAGAAGCTTCGGCAAATTCATTGGCGATCACCGAGGCCATGGAACTTCCATTGGAGAGCAGCGAACGGTGAATCTCCGAGCTGTTGCCGATGACCATGGTGACCGCCATGGTCTCGCCGAGCGCGCGGCCCAGGCCTAGAATGACGGCACCCACGATGCCGATGCGCGCATTGCGCAGGACGCCCATGCGGATCATCTCCCAGCGCGTGGCCCCCAGAGCCAGCACCGCCTCGCGCTGCGAGTGCGGCACCGCGCTCATCACTTCGCGCGTCAGCGAAGAGATGATGGGCAGAATCATGATGGCCAGGATGACACCCGCCGAGACAAAGCCGAGCCCGGTGGGATTGTCGTCGTTGAAAAAGCCCGTCCAGCCGAAGAGCTTGATGGCCCAGGGGTTGAAATAATCGCGCAGCAGGGGCACCAGCACAAAGATCGCCCATAAGCCATAGATCACGCTGGGAATCGCCGCCAGCAGTTCGGTGATGAAGGCCAGCGGAGCGCGCAGCGCCCCAGGGCACATCTCCGTCAAATAGACGGCAACGCCGATGGCCAGCGGCACCGCCATCAGCAAAGCCAGGAACGACGAAACCAGCGTGCCATAGACGAACGGCAGGGCGCTGAAGTGGCCATTCACAGGGTCCCAATACTGGGGCAGACCGGTGGAAGCGTCGATGGAGGCCTTGTAGAAGAAGTCCAGTCCGAACTTCTGCCAGGCCAGTTGGGACCGCAACACCAGCTCGACGGCAATCAGCACCACGATGCCGAAGATGCTCAGTGCGCAGAGCACCATCAACCAATGGAAACCGCGGTCCGCAATCGCCGAGTTGCCCCGCGAGAGCAGAAAGGTGCGAATCGCCGAGGCCTCTTGCGGCGCGGCCGCCGCCTGAGCTGTCGCTTCGGAAGCGCCGGGCTCGGGCAGAAGTTGCGATTGGGAGATATGGATCTCTGGCACTTGGACTGTCACCTCAAACAGGCTAACCGGCGAAGATGAACAGGAGGTTACAAGGTCGCTAAATCAAGCGCATACAACGATAAAATCCTTGCGAAAACCTGTTTCCTTCGCTGCCATGGTCTGCGGCCTCGTCCAAACGACCCGACCTTGGCAGTCCCGGCCCCAGGGATTATTGAAAACAATTTCCCCATTGGTTTTCTTTTTTCGTTAAGCTGGAAGACTGGAATTTCAAAGGCCCGATCCCATGCGCGTAATTCTCTCTGTTTTCGTTCTCGCCCTCGCCAGTCTTTCCCTTCAAGCTCAACCCGCCGCTCCAACGCCGGTCGACCCGCCCCATCACGACTGGAAGGCTGCGTGGATTACGCACCCCACCGCTCCGCTGCGGGAGCCCCTGGTGCTTCATTTCCGCCGCTCCCTGACGCTGTCCTCCGTGCCGGCCGCCTATCCGGTCCGAGTGAGCGCCGATAACCGCTTTGTACTGTGGGTCAACGGGCATCGCGTGGGCGACGGCCCAGCCCGCGGCGACCTGACGCACTGGCGTTACGAGCGCTTCGACATTGCCCCTCTGCTCCAGACTGGTTCGAATCTGATCACCGCAACGGTGTGGAACTTTGGCGTTCTGGCGCCAGTCGCCCAAATGACCGACCGCACCGCCTTCCTGCTGGAGAGCGAGGCCACCGGAGCGGCTTCCATCAGCACGCCCAAGGACTGGCAGGTTGAAATCGAGTCCGGCCACCGTACGCTGCCCCGCGCCCCCAACGGCTTTTGGGAGTACATGGCCTCCGGTCCCGGCGAAACGCGCGATGCCGCCCTCTACGACTGGAACTGGAACGATCCCGCCGCCCAAGGCTCCGGCTGGGTTGCTGCCGCCTCGCCCATCCGCGAGAGCATCTTCTCCAACGTCAGCCACGCGCACTCGGCCGACACCACCGGCGACAATCCCTGGGGCCTGGTTCCCGACGGCCTGCCGCACATGGAGTACACGCCAACCGCTGCCGGCGAGAGCGTGCGGGCCGATCTGCCGGCTCTGCGCGCTTTCCCGGCTTCGCCGGTCACGGTGCCCGCCGGCAGCCATGTTCACCTGCTGCTCGACCGCAAGACGCTGACCACGGCCTATCCGCTGCTGACCGTCTCCGGCGGCAAGGGCGCGCAAATCCGCCTCATCTATGCAGAAGCCCTCTACGACAAGGAGATGCACAAGGGCGACCGCGACGAGGTGGCCGACCGCAGAGCCGTCGGCATGACGGACAGCTTTCTCGCCGACGGCGGCGCGCACCGCAGCTTTGAACCCCTGTGGTGGCGCACCTGGCGCTATCTCGACCTGGACATCCAGACCGGAGCCGAACCGCTACAGCTCGAATCGCTGAAGGCCAACTTCACCGCCTATCCGTTCCAGGAGCGCGCCAGTTTCAAGTCCGGCGATCCGCAACTGGACAAGATATGGGAGATCAGTTGGCGCACCGCCCGGCTGGACGCCCATGAGACCTACATGGACACGCCCTACTACGAGCAACTCCAGTACATTGGCGACACGCGCGTACAGGCTCTGATTTCGTATGCAGTGGGCGGGGACGACCGGCTTGCCCGCCAGGCGCTCGAGGCTTTTGACGCATCGCGCACCCCGGACGGCATCACGCGCAGCCGCTACCCCAGCTCCTTGCCGCAGTCCATCCCCACCTTCTCGCTGCTTTGGGTCGGCATGATTCACGACTACTGGATGTATCGACCCGATCCCGAGCCGGCGCGCGCCTCCTTGCCTGGAACCCGCACCGTCCTCGCCTGGTTCCAGAAATACGAGCAGCCCGATGGCCTTCTCCACGAGGTTCCGTGGTGGAGCTTCATCGACTGGGTGAACAAGGGAGATATTCCCAGCTACGCCGCCAACGGCGAGTCCTGCGTGACCACGCTTGAGTATCTGGGCGCCCTGGACGACGCCGCCGACCTGGAAAAGGCGCTGGGCGACCCGCTGCTGGCCTCGCGCTACAAGGACCGCGCCACCCACGTCCGCACCGGCCTCTACGACAAGTGCTGGAGCGCGTCTCAAGGGCTGCTCGCCGACACACCGGAGCAGAAGGGATTTTCGCAGCAGGCGAACGTTCTGGCCGTTCTTTACGACGTGATTCCGCAAGGCCGGCAACAGGAGGTTCTGCGCAAGGTGCTTCCCATTGAGCCGGGAACCACCCCGGACGGCGTTCTGTCGGCATCCTGGTACTTCCGCTTCTATCTGGCGCGCGCGCTGGACCACGCCGGCATGGCGAACGAGTACCTTGCCGCCCTCGACCCCTGGCGCAAGCTGCTGCCGCTGCACTTCAGCACCTGGCCGGAGATGCCCGGCGACACGCGTTCCGACTCCCACGCCTGGACCTCGCATCCCATCTACGATCTGCTCACGCTGGTCGCGGGCATCGAGCCAGCCAGCCCCGGCTTCGCCACCGTGCGCATCGCTCCCCACCTGGGACCGCTGCCAGCGCTCACGGCCAGTTACCCACATCCGCTGGGCGACATCAAGGTGGACTATCGACGGCAAGGCAGCGGCCTGGACGCCACCGTCACCCTACCCGGCAATCTGACCGGCAGCTTCGTTCTGAATGGCAAGAGCTGGCCTCTCAAGTCTGGGGTCAACCACATCCAGGCACGCTGACCACGAAGGCAGGAGGATCTTCCGGGCGGCATTCCTGAGCCGCCTGGAAGCCTCTCCGCCGGAAACAGCAAATCGCCGGTTGCCCCTCTTTCTTCAACCATCTAACTGCAAAATCGATGTATTCAAAGGGAAAACTGTTTCCCGAGCATGAAAAACGTGCTACAAATCCATCATGGCCAAGGGTAAGATTTCTACGCCGACCGGGCACGTCAACCTCAGAATACTGGCTGAGCATCTGGGGCTTTCGCAGACCACCGTCTCGCTGGTGCTGAACGACTCGCCGTCGGCCAAATCCATTCCGCAGGAGACGCGGGATCGGGTGATGGAGGCCGCGCAGCGGCTCAACTACCGGCCCAACTACTTTGCCCGCTCGCTGCGCCAAAGCCGCTCCATGAGCGTGGGCGTGCTGGCCCCCGATCTGAGCGAGGGCTACTTTACCCGCGTGATGAGCGGCGTGGTGGAGGAGTTGACCGCCGCGCATTACTTTTATTTCACCGCCTGCCACGATTGGAAGCGCGAGATGATTGAGCAGTACCCGCGCATGCTGGTGGAGCGCGCAGTGGATGGATTTCTGCTGCTCAACACCCCGGCCGACAGCATCGAGGTTCCGGTGCCGGTGGTGGCCATCTCCGCCCATAGCGCGGCCGCGAACGTGACCAATATCGTGCTGGACCATCATCTGGCCGTCCAGCAGGCGCTCACGCATCTCTATGAGTTGGGCCACCGCCGCATCGCCTTCATGCGCGGCCCGCGCGCAATTCCCGACTCGGAGTTCCGCTGGATCGCCATCCAGCAGGTTGCGAAAGAAATCGGGATCAAGATCGACCCCGCGCACGTCATCCGCATCGATTCCGCCGGATGGTCGATGAAGACCGGCTACCACCCCATGGCCCCTGAGATCGGCTACAAACCCATGGCGGCGCTTCTCGAAAAGAAGCGCGACTTCACCGCCATCTTCTGCTTCAACGACATCGCGGCCATCGGCGCCATACGCGCGCTGAAGGACGCGGGCCTGTCGACGCCCGGAGACGTTTCGGTGGTGGGTTTTGACGACATCCAGTCGGCGGCCTACTCCACGCCCTCGCTGACCACCGTCCGCCAGCCGCTGCTGGAGATGGGCAAGCGCGGCGCCCAGGTGCTTCTGGAGCGGATCGCCAACCGCGAAAAGGAGTTTCCTTCCGAGATCGTCATGGCTCCCGAACTTATCATTCGTGAGTCTACGGGGCCCGCGCCGAAGAAAGCTAGGGCGTAGCCGGGCGGATAATACTACAGGTATATTTGCTTCAGATCGCCCCGATCCGGGTCTAAAGGCCTTGTTGATTGGCCTTTTTCAGGGGGTTGAAACCCCCTGCTCCCACCTCAAACGCGATTTACGACTGTAGTACTAGGAGCAGACCGACTCAAGCCACCTGCTGACATAAACCTGCGCGTGCGCCTCGCCGCAATAGTGCCGCGCGTAGGGCTCGTCCGCGGCTTCCCTGGTCCACTTGAAGATGATGAGCCTGGCATCGTTGCAGTGGATCACAATCCACTTCACAGGATTGTTGCTGGTGGTTCCGCAAATCTCGCACCGGTAGGTTGTGTCGATCATCGTCCGCTCCCGCAGCAATTCTTTTCTTCGTGGCTGTGGTCATTCCGCCAACCCATGCTAGCATCTCGGATCACGACCTGCGGCCCACGTCTCAAAAGACCCGCTACTCGAGCATCTGGAGATCCAGCGGCTCTTCCAGCAGGCAGTCCATGGTGCGGATGGTGGCGAGCGCCCGCGTCAGCGCCGAACTCTTGCAGGGCTCCACGGTCACCACGAAGGGCAGGGCGTGCTGCGGATAGCCCGGCTTCTGCACGATGGCGCGAATGTTGATGCGCTCGGCGGCCAGAGCCCCGGTAATTTCCGCCACAATGCCCGGCCGGTCGTCCACCAGGAAGCGGATGTAATGCGGTACCTCGAATTCAGCGCCTATCCGGGCCGGAACCGAGGGAACCTCGACCCGCCGCGATCCGTGCGCCAGGGCCAGCAGGTCGCTGACCACCGCAACGGCGGTCGGCTGCCCGCCGGCGCCGTGGCCGGAGAAGACCACATCCCCGCCATAACGCCCGCTCAGAATAACCATGTTTTCCGTGCCGCGCGAATACGCCAGAGGGGAATTCCGGTCCACCAGCATCGGCCCCACAGTCGCGGCCACTTCCGCGCCGTTGCGCTCGCCGCGCGCAATCTGTCGGATGGTGCAGCCCAGGTCCCGCGCATAGCTGAAGTCCACGGCGGAGACCTGCGTGATGGGGCGCGGCACAATCTCCTCCGGGTCCAGCACCACGCGCAACGCCAGGCGCATCAGAATGGCCAGTTTGCAGCGCGCGTCAAAGCCGCCCACGTCCTCAGTGGGATCGGCTTCGGCATAGCCCTTGGCCTGCGCGGCCGCCAGCACCGTCGCGTACTCCGCGCCTTCCTCCATCCTGCTCAGGATGAAGTTGCAGGTGCCGTTCAGAATGCCCTCGATGCGCTCGATGCGATCACCGGCCAGCCCCTGTTCGAGGCCGGGAATCACCGGAATTCCTCCCGCCACCGCCGCGCCGTACTTCAGATGTCCGCCGCTCGCCTTGGCCAGGTGCTCCAGTTCCACGCCCTGAAACGCAATCAGTTTTTTGTTGGCCGTCACCACGCTCCTGCCGGCCTTGAGAGACGTGCGCACCCAACTGCTGGCCGGGTCGAGGCCTCCCACCAGTTCCACCACCGCGTCCACATCCGCGTTCAGCACCGCCTCGGCGTCTTCGCTCCACACCACGTCCGAGGGAACCCAGTCCACGCGCTTGCGTTCCACGTCGCGGTTGAAGATATGGGTCAGCTGCAAGCCCTGAGGCTTGGAGTCCACCAGGATGCGCGCCACCGAACTGCCCACCGTCCCGAATCCAAACAGAGCGATGCGGAGAGGACGGTGGAGGTGAGATTCGCGGGCTGCCGGTACGGGAACCTGTGACGGCGATAGGGGTGGATTCGCTTCAGACACGGCATTTCCTCTTGGAGTGGGATGGGACTTCGCGATAATCCGATCATACCTGACTGCCATCTCGCGCCCTCCCGCAGTTTGGCGGCCGCTCGTGTAGCATGAATTTCACATGCGGCGTGGGCTCTCGCTTTTTCTGATTCTGGTGTTTGGCCTCGGCCCTCTGGCGGCAACCCTCGCGCCGCATGGCTAGAGCGGTTTCGATTCAAATGTTGCCATCTGAAGAGCGTGCGAGGTGGCATTTTCTTGAGAAAAATGCCACTTGGCCCCGAGGATTCTGTAAAGAGCAGAATCGAAACCGCTGTAGTCGCGCGCAGAGTTCTCCTTGGGTCCGCCCCTGTTTCGGAGGTTTATCCGCTCATGCGCGTCTCTTCTTCCCTGGCAGCGGCTGTGTTTGTGGCTGCATCGCTGCCCGCACTGGCCAACGTCTTCTCCACCGTCCGCGGCATCGTGCACGATGCCCGCCACCACCCCATCGACGGCGCCCAAATCACCCTCCAGGCTGCCGATTCCGGCTTCGTCCTCCACACCGCCACCAGTTCCGACGGCGCATTCGAACTCCCCCCTGCTCCCCTGGGCGTCTACCGGCTCAGCGTGTCCGCTGCCGGCTTCGCCACCGTCACCCAAGCGCTGCCCCTGGCCTCGGGCACCAACCCCGTGCTGCACATTGCGCTCCCCATCGCCACTGCGGACCAGACCGTGGTCGTCTCCGGCTCCGGCCCGTCGCTCAACGCCGCCGATTCCGTCACCCCCACCACGCTTGTCACCCGCCAGCAAATCGATCAAACCCCAGGCGCCAGCCGCACCATCGGCATGGAGATGATCACCGACTACGTCCCTGGCTCCTACATGACCCACGACATGCTCCACATGCGCGGCGGCCATCAAACCAGTTGGCTGATCGATGGAATCTCCATTCCCAACACCAAGATCGCCTCCAACGTCGGTCCGCAGATCGACCCCAAGGACATCGATTCGCTCGAAACCCAACGCGGCAGTTATTCCTCCGATGTGGGCGACCGCACCTACGGCGTCTTCAACGTGCTGCCCCGCAATGGTTTCGAGCGCGACCGCCAGGCCGAACTGCTGCTCTCGGCCGGCAATCTCTACGGCGGCGAAGCCCAACTCTCCTTCGGCGACCACTCCTCCCGGACCGCCTGGTACGCCTCGCTGACCGGCAACCGCTCCAACTACGGCCTCGCCCCGCCGGTCGCCGCGCCGCTGCACGACGCCACCAACGCCCAAAGCGCATTCGGCTCCCTGCTCCGCAACCAGACACCGCGCGACCAGCTCCGCTTGGACGGCCAGTACCGCCAGGACTTTTTCCAGATCCCCTACGACCCCAACCCGGACGACTGGGAGCAGTCGGCAGACTACTACAACTCCTACGGGCTGCGCGACGGCCAGACCGAGCGCGATGGCTTCCTGATCGCCAACTGGGTCCGTACCCTCTCTCCCAAGGCACTGGTTGAGCTCGCCCCCTTCTACCACTTCAACCAGTCCAACTACGACGCGCCCGTAAACGACTACCCCGTCGCCACCACCTGGCGCCAAACCTCCGACTACGCGGGCCTCCAGGCCGACGCTCATCTCAGCGCCGGGCACCACAGCTTTTCCGGCGGGCTCTATAGTTTTTATCAGGCTGAAAATGACCTCTACGGCCTGGTGGTCAACGACCGGAGCTACACCTCGAACTCAGTTCCGCGTACCAGTTCCTCCACCGGCGCCGGCCTGGTCGAGTTCCACTTTTCCGACCATTGGCAACTAGGCCGCTACGTCGCCCTGCTCGGAGGCATGCGCATCTCGATCTTCCGCTCGGGCTACAACGAGACCGCCGCCTATCCCCGGCTCGGCGCCACTGTCGAAATTCCCCGCCTGCGCTGGCTGCTGCGCGGCTTTTACGGCCATTTCTTCCAGCCCGCGCCGGTTGAAACCGTCTCCAGTTCCTTGCTCAACTACATCACCGCCCAAGCGGGCGAAAACACCTTTCTCCCCCTCCACTCCGAACGCGACGAAGAGCACCAGTTTGGCGTAGCGATCCCCTACAAGGGCTGGGTACTGGATGTCGACAACTTCAAAAACCGCGTCAACAACTTCCTCGACCACTCCAACGCCGGCGAGTCCAACATCTACTTTCCCATCGCCGTCGATGGCGCCCTGGTCCGCGCCTGGGAGCTGAGCCTGCGCTCCCCGCAGCTCGCCCGCCTCGGCCAGTTCCACCTGGCGTATTCCAACCAGATCGCCGAGCAGCGCGGCAACATCGTCGGCGGCTTTACCTGCGCCACACCCTCCGACAGCGTCTGCGACCTGGGCCCCGACTACACCCCGGTGGACCACGACCAGCGCCACACCCTGAACACCGGCTTCACCGCCTCGCTTCCCCGCGGCGCCTGGTTCTCAACCAACGTTTACTACGGCTCCGGCTTCGTCAACGGACTCGCCGGCACAGGCAGCGGCCCCTATCTGGGCGGCTACCTGCCTGCCCACACCACCTTCGATGCCTCCGCCGGCCGCAGCTTTGGCGAAAACTGGAAGCTCTCCGCCTCCGTCCTCAACGTCACCAACCACCGCATCCTGCTCGACAACTCCATCACCATCGGCGGCTTCCATTTCAACGATCCGCGCATGGTCTCTGGAGAACTCCGCTACCGCTTCCACTTCTAGGGCAGTTCTCTTATTTGCGGGTCGTTTTCAGATCAAATCAATTTGCAGATTTTATTCGGAATCGGCATACGATGAGAATCCATGGCGACTCTCTTCGAGAAACTCAACCTCAAGGGCCGGCAGGAAATCGCGGTGCTTCACGCGCCGGCCAGTTTTGAGCCGGAACTTGCCCGGCTGCCGGTCCTCACCCTCCACCACCATTTGCAGTCGGTCGCGGAAATAAGCTTCCTGCTCGCCTTCGTCACCCGCAAGGCGGAAGTGGAGGCGCTCGCGGCGGAGGTCGCAGCGCGGGCCAAGGGCGATGCGGTGGTCTGGTTTGCCTATCCCAAGGGCACATCGAAGAAATTGCAGTGCGACTTCAACCGCGACACCGGCTGGGACGCGCTGAACGCTCTGGGATTTGAAACCGTCCGCGCGGTCGCCATCGACGAAGACTGGACCGCGCTGCGCTTCCGCCGCCGGGAGTTCATCAAGGCGCGCGCCAAATAAGGGCTGACTTGCTGAGTTACTGACTTACTAGCGCGTCTCCACGGCAAAAAATTCCGGCATCACTTGCCCGGCCTTGCCCTCGATCACCTGGGTAAACGCCGAGGCGTTCAGGGGCGCTTCAGGTCCTATGTAGATGGTGCGCGCTCCGCCTTGCCGCGCACAGTGGACGAAGTTGGCCGCCGGATAGACCGAGCCGGAAGTGCCTACCACCAGCATCAGGGTCGCCTTCTGGATCTCTTTCTGGATGCGGTCCATCTCCAGCGGAATCTCGCCAAAGAAGACGATGTGCGGCCGCAGCCTGCCGCCGCACACGCAGCGACCTACCTCGTCCAAACTGCGGTAAATCGCTCGATCCGCGACCGGCGGACGCCCGCAATCGCGCTCGCAGTGGGCCATATTCAACTCGCCGTGCATGTGAATCAGCCGCACAGACCCGGCCCGCTCGTGCAGGTCGTCCACATTCTGGGTGCAGAGGAAGAAGCGGTCGCCGAGCTTGGCCTCCAGTTCGGCCAGCGCAATGTGCGCCGGATTCGGCTTGGCCTTTTCGCCCGCCGCGCGACGCTCCGCATAAAACTTCCAGACCGCCCAGGGATTCCGCTGCCAGGCTTCCGGCGTGCAGACTTCCTCGACTGAATGCCCGGCCCACAACCCGTCTTCCGCGCGAAAAGTCGGCAATCCGCTCTCCGCGCTGATTCCCGCACCCGTTAAAACAAATACCCTGTCATTCAGACCCACCGCAACCGTTTCCAAACCTTGCCTCCAGATTATTTTTTCAACCAGCTGTCAGTTATCAGCTATCAGCTGACTGCTGAAAGCTGACAACTATTCAGAATCGACAACTCACTGATCCCTGATCTCTGATCCCTGTCTTTACGGCTCCAGCAGAATCTTACCTGTCGTCTTGCGGTCTTCCAGGTCGGTCTGGGCCTGGGAGGCGTCGGCCAGTGGATAGGTGTGTTCCATCCGCAGCTTGAGTTCGCCTTTCGCCACCCATCCCAGCACCTCGCCGGCACGCCAGTCCAGTTCCGTCCGCGTGGCCACGTAGTGCCACAAGGTTGGTCGGGTGACAAAGAGCGATCCCTTGCTGCTGAGTTGAATCAGATCGAAGGGAGGGACGGGTCCGCTCGATGCACCGAAGAGGGCCAGCAGGCCGCGCGGCCTCAGGCAGTTCAGGCTCTTGGCGAAAGTCGTCTGGCCCACCGAGTCGTAGACCACGTCCACGCCCTTGCCCGCGGTGAGCCGCTTCACCTCGACCTCGAAGTCCTTCTTGCCGTAGAGAATCGCTTCCGCTGCGCCAGCCTCGCAAGACAGCTTCGCCTTCTCCTTGGTAGAAACGGTGGTAATGACCCGCGCGCCCAGGCGCGTGGCAATCTGCGTGAGCAGCAGCCCCACTCCGCCGGCCCCGGCATGAATCAGCGCCGTATCTCCCGCCTTGAGCGGAAAGGTTGAGTAGGCCAGATAATGCGCGGTCATCCCTTGCAGCATCGCGGCAGCAGCCTGTTCCGGGCTGAGCCCCGCCGGCACCTTGACCAACTGCGAGGACGGCACCAGCGCGTATTCGGCATAGCTGCCCAGCACTCCCACAGAAGCCACCAGGTCTCCGGCGGCAAATCCCGTCACCCCCGGACCCAATTCCTCCACCGTGCCGGCCGCTTCACTGCCGGGCGTCAGCGGCAATGAAGCCTTGTATACGCCCTTGCGGAAGTAGATTTCAATGAAGTTGACCCCTACCGCTTCGACGCGGATCAACACCTGCCCAGGTCCCGGCTCGGGAATGGGCAAATCGGCCAGTTGGAGAACTTCCGGCCCGCCGGTTTCACGAATCTGAATGGCTTTCATAACAGGGCAAGGATGCACCTTGAGGCCCGGCAGGTGCAAGGGCCCACCTCTGTGTGTCCCGCTCATTCCCAGACTTCTGGCCCGCGCCATCAGAACTTCAAGGTGGTTTCGCGGAACGTCCACGAATCGCCCCAGAGTGTGAGCCGGTACTTCACTTCTGGCTGGAGAGAGAAAGTATTCTTGCCGCAGGTTGGCCGCGTCGTATTAGAGCAGTTCCAAGAACTCATCCACTGTCATTCCAGCGGCCCGAATCAAAGACCTGAGGGTGCCGACGGAGAGCTCTTTATGCTGTGGAATGGAGAGATTGGCGCGCTGCGAGGGCTTGCTCAGAACCAGGTGACTTCCAACCTGCCCTACAGGCTCCCATCCCGCGCGGCCAAACGCCTTTGCCGCTTCCTTGCCAGAGATGTTGCCGAGCTTGCCCATTGCCTAGACTGCCACCAGGATGGACGATAGGTGGGACGGAACCAGCCGGGCCGCCTTCTGGTCTTCAGCCCACATCCAGGCTGTGATGGCCTCCCGGATGTTCTCTAGCGCTTCCTTCTCATCTCGTCCCTGGGAGACACAGCCCGGAAGTGCAGGGCACTCCGCCACTATCCAGCCGTCTTCGGCCGGCTCCAGCGTTACGTGAAACATCATATCGAGGCGCCTCCTGCACCGATTCTAACGGCATTCAACACCAACAAGAGCAAAAATGAGGACAAATACGGCCCCTTACGGAACAAGCCCTGCCCGGAATCACCCGGTCGGGGCTTGGTGTTCTCCGTTCCCTACCTTTAGCTAACGGCTGGAAGCTGCCTTTTTACCCTTCCGGCAGCAGGCTCGACTCTTCCGGCGCGCGCAGGCGCACCATGTGGGCGATGGCGTAGGGGAAACGATTCTGGCTGGTATAGTAGTGCCGCACCCCGAGCTCGCCCAGCAAGCCGATGGCCAGCATCTGGATGCCGGCCAGAATCAGCACTCCGGCAATCACGAAGAGCGGGCCGTGCTGATCCATCACGTTCTGGTGGGGATTGAGGATCTTCATTCCGAGCAACACGGCCGAGATGAAGCTGCCCGCCATGATTCCCAGTGCCCCAAAGCTGCCGAAGAAATGCAGGGGACGGCTCATGTACTTGAGCAGAAAGCGGATCGTCAGCAGGTCGAAGAAGACGCGGAAGGTCCTGCCGATGCCGTAGTGGCTCTTGCCCCGCTCGCGATTCACGTTCTTGATGGGAATCTCGCAGATGGTCGCGCCATACCAGCTGGCCAGGGCGGGAATGAAGCGGTGCATCTCGCCGTAGAGCGGAATATTGTGGATGATCTCGCGGCGATAAGCCTTGAAAGTGGTGCCGAAGTCGTGAATATCCACGCCCGACAGCTTGGCCATCAGCCAGTTGGCGCAGCGCGAGGGGAAGCGCCGCATCACGAAGTTGTCGATGCGCTCCTTGCGCCAGCCGGAGACCACGTCGTAGCCCTCTTCCAGCTTTTCAAGGAAGGCGGGAATGTCGTTCGGATCGTGCTGCAGGTCCCCGTCCATGGCCAGGATGAACTCGCCCGTGGCATGGTCGAATCCGGCCGCCAGCGCCGAAGTCTGCCCGAAATTGCGGCGCAGCTTGATGACCAGGACGCGGCTGTCCACCGCTGCAATCTCTTCCAAAAGCTTATATGTGCGGTCGTTGGACCCATCGTCCACCAGCACCAGCTCGAAACTGTCGCCCACCTGCTCCATGACCTGCTTCAGGCGGTCGTACAACGCAGTAACGTTTTCCTCTTCGTTGTGAAAAGGAACAACAATTGAATACTTCGGCATATGTACCAGTATAGACGTGGTTGGGTTGCAAGCGGAGTTGAACTTCCCGCCAAATTCCCAGGTCCTAGCGGTCCAGTTCGTCCAGCATGGCCTGCATCTCGCTCAGAGCATGGCGATTGCCGCTGCGTGCCGCGCAACTGATTCCGTCCTTCAGCCGCTCCATGGCCTCTGCCGTGCGGCCCGCCGTGGCCAGCGTCTGCGCCGACATGAAGTAGGCAGCCGTATAGTCCGGGTCGTTGCCCAGCAGGGTGGCGAACTCCTGGAGCGCCGCCTCGGTCTCGCCCCGGCCTGCGAGTTCCATGGCTACACCGTAGCGCGCAAAGCTGTTCCTGGGGTCCAGCTCCAGAATCTCTTTCAGTCCTTGAATCTTGTCCATTTCACTCGTTCTTGCGCCCTGTGCAGCGTGGGGGATTTGCGTAATCGGCGGCGATTGCCGAAACTGGAACGGGAAGCCTTCTCGGCCCGGCTCGCCACAAGTCTCATTCTACCCGGCAGCCGGCCCACACGAAGCGCCTTCCAAGAAATGGAGTCGCCCCACCATGAGTTCTACCGAGACCGCACTCCCAGCCCGCACGGTAGCCAGCACCCAGTCCGAGATGACGGAGATCGTTCTGCCCAACGACACCAACACGCTGGGCAACCTGCTGGGCGGACGGCTCATGCACTTCATCGATTTGACCGGCGCCATCGCCGCCTTCCGGCACGCGCGCACCTATATCGTGACCGCCGCCATGGATCACATCGACTTTGTCCAGCCAGTGCATCTGGGCGATCTTGTGACCCTCCGGTCCAGCGTCAACCGCGCCTTCAACACTTCGTTGGAGGTGGGAGTCAAGGCGTGGGTGGAACATCCGCAAACCGGAGTATTGCGGCACGTGGCCAGCGCCTACCTGGTTTTTGTGGCCATCGACAAGGACGGCCATCGCGTCCGTGTCCCCGCGGTTGTGCCGGAAACGGCAGACGAGCAGCGCCGCTACGCCGACGCGCAGCTTCGCCGCGAGCATCGCGAAGCCGAGTCTGCCCGCCACAAAGCCGAACGCCGCGTCACCGCCGCTCTGGAAAGCACCGCCGAAGTTCCGTCGAAATAGGTCTTTGACCGCGCGATTGTGCGCCTTGCGTTCGTGCTTTCCCAGGTCCCAAAATCGGGACCTGGGGCACCCAACATTGGTACAGCTTCAAGCGGTCAGAGACTAGCTCGCAACCCCGAAACAGAAGTTCACAACCTAAAGGAGCAACCCCACACTATGGCGCATTCACCTGCCATGCCTTCGCCCGTAGCTCTTCCGGGCATTTCGAAGATCGTCGCCATCGGTTCCGGCAAGGGCGGCGTCGGCAAAACCACAGTCGCTGTCAACCTGGCCATCGCGCTCTCCAAGCTGGGCCAGCGCGTGGGCCTTATCGACGCCGACATCTACGGCCCCAATGTGCCCTTGATGATGGGTTCCACTCAGCAGCCCAAGGTCGGCGCCGACAACCGCATCGAGCCGAATCTGACCCATGGCATCAAGACCATCTCCATCGGCTACATCTCCCCCGGCGACAAGCCGCTGGTGATGCGGGGGCCGATGCTTCACCAGATCATCCGCCAGTTTCTGCAACAGGTGGATTGGGGCGAGCTCGACTACCTGATCGTCGATCTGCCTCCCGGCACCGGCGACGTGGTTATCTCGCTGGTGCAGACGGTGCCCCTGACCGGCGCCGTGGTGGTCTCCACGCCCAGCGACGTGGCCCTGCAGGACGCGCGCAAGGCCCTGGAGATGTTCTCGCAGGTCAATGTCGAAATCCTGGGCATTGTCGAGAACATGAGCCACTTCACCTGCCCCCACTGCCATCAGGAGATAGACATCTTCTCCAAAGGCGGCGCCGAGCGCACCGCGCAACAGTTCAATGTTCCCTTTCTGGGCTCCATCGAACTGGTGCCCGCCATCCGCGAGGGCGGCGACCGCGGCCTGCCCGTCACCCTGGCCGGCCCCAAGAGCCCGCAGGCCTCCGAGTTCTATGCCATCGCGGAAAAATTGATGGAGCGCGCCAAAGCCGCTGCTGCCGCGGCTACGGACGTGATCGAGATCAGCTAAGGAACGGCCGCATCGGGAACAGAAAGAGCGGGGCAAAATGCCCCGCTCTTTCTTGTATCAGAACTTCGCTTTACCGCCAGCGCCCTTCGACGAGCACCCATTCGCCATGGCGGTGAACCCACCTATGAGCTACCCAATGCGCGCCGGGACGCGGCGGACGGTCCCAGCGGCCCTGAGTCCACACATAGCGGCCGCCTTCCCAGCGGTGATAGCCGTCGATCCACACAAACCCGCGCTCCGGCGGAGGCGGACGCCTCTCGACAATCGGAGGCGGAGGTGCAACCACAATCCTGACCTGTGCAAACGACGCCACAGGCAGCAGGGTGAGAGCAAGCAATACTGCCAAAATACTCTTCTTCATAATGATTCGAGTCCTCCACTGGTTTTGAACGTTGCCGGAACGCTGCGCTCCGGGGTATCTGATTCTATCAACGCCTTGCCGGGAAAATAGTTGCGCTTTTCCCTTGGGTGCAAACGCGCGCGGGACAGTTATCATCACAGAATGAAACGGGTTCTCTTGTCCTGGAGCAGCGGTAAAGACAGTGCCTGGGCGCTCCATTTGCTGCGCCGGCAACCTGACGTGGAACTGGTGGGTCTGCTGACCACGCTGAACAGCGAATTCGATCGCGTGGCGATGCATGGGACGCGGCACTCCCTGCTGGAAGCGCAAGCCGCAGCCGCCCAATTGCCCTTGTGGGTTATACCGCTGCCCTGGCCCTGCTCGAACGAAATCTACGAAGAGCGCATGACGGAAGCCTGCAACCGCGCCATCGAAGAAAAGGTCGACGCGATTGCCTTTGGCGACCTGTTTCTTCCCGACGTGCGCGCCTATCGCGAGGCACAGTTGAAGCCCACCGGCCTGGAGCCCATCTTTCCTCTTTGGGAATTGCCCACCGACGCGCTGGCTCGCCAGATGATTGCCGGCGGCCTGCGGGCAAAGGTGGTTTGCGTGGACACACGGCAGTTGCCGGGTTCATTTTGCGGCCGCGAATTCGATGAGGCGTTGCTGCGCGATTTACCGCCGCAGATCGACCCTTGCGGGGAACGTGGCGAATTCCATACCTGCGTCTACGACGGCCCGATGTTTCGGGCTCCGATACGCCTGGAGGCGGGAGAAATCGTGAACCGCGACGGCTTTGTTTTCGCCGACTTTCACGCTACGCCTGCGCTCAACGCACGGGAGTGATCTCGGCAGACGAGTACGAGGCGCCCCCTATCTCCGAGGGCAAAGAACGCACCCGGAGATAGGGGGCTGTGTGTTGTCTGAAGCTAAGAGCCGGAAACCCGGACAAGCGCTTATAGCTACAGTCGTAGATCCTTGGTTGGCGGGGATTCCTGAACAGACCGGGCCTGAAGGCCCCGTCAAAAAGCGGCTGTTTCAGGGGGCTGAAGCCCCCTGCTCCCTCCGTATTTTCCGAAGTACAACTGTAGTATTAGGCGACCTTCGCGCCTTCAAGCTCCTCGGTCAGCGCCTCGGCAGCCTTCACGCAGGCCGCGCGGTCCACATCCAGGTGCGTCACCAGCCGGATTGCATCCGGCCCCACGGTGCTGGCCAGAATGCCGCGCGCCTTGAGCCGCGCAACCAGATCCGTCGCGCTCACCCTGCCCGTTACGCGGAAGATCACGATGTTGGTCTCGACCGTCTTCAGGTCGATGGTGACACCTTCCAGGTTGGAGAGCGCCTCGGCCAACAGCCGCGCGTTGGCGTGGTCTTCCTTGAGCCGCGCAGGCCCCTGCTCCAGCGCCATCAGCCCGGCCGCGGCCAATATGCCCGCCTGCCGCATTCCGCCGCCCAAGGCTTTGCGGAAGAGCCGCGCCCGCGCCATCAGTTCCGCGGATCCGACCAGCATGGACCCCACCGGCGCACCCAGCCCCTTGGACAGGCAGAACATCACCGTGTCGAAGCCTTTGGTCAGTGTCTTCACATCCACGCCCAGCGCTGCGGATGCATTGAAGATGCGCGCGCCATCCAGGTGCGTGGGGAGTTTGTGCGCCTTGGCGCCGGCCCAGATTTCTTCCAAAACCGGCAGCGGCGTAACCCGGCCGCCGGCCATGTTGGCGGTGTTCTCAATCTCGATCAGCCCGGTGGCGGCGCGAAACGCTCCGCGCGCATAGATGGCCGGCTCGATCTGCTTCCAGGTCAGAATGCCGCGCTCGCCGGCAACAGCCCGCACCAGGCAGCCGGAAAAGACCGCCGTGGTGGCCATTTCCCAGTCCAGGATGTGCGCGCGCGACTCGGCAATCACCTCCTGGCCCGGCTGCGTGTGCAGGCGGATGCCGATCTGGTTGCCCATGGTTCCCGTGGGCACAAACAACGCCGCTTCCCGGCCGAAGAGATCCGCCGCGCGCCGCTCCAGCAGGTTGACCGTGGGGTCCTCGCCATAGACGTCGTCGCCCACCTCGGCCGCGGCCATTGCCGCACGCATCTCCAACGAAGGCCGTGTAACCGTATCCGAACGCAAATCGATGATTGCCGCCAATGTCTTTTCCTCTCCCTTTTTGTCTGTTGAATCCTGTAAGTCGTCGACTTAGATCGGCTAACTCCGCGAACACGCGCGCAGCGCGGCTCACCCGTTGACTCGCCAACAGCCGAGAAATGATCGGCTGATCCCTGTTCCCTGATCTCTGATCCCTGCTTTTACGGTATTTGCGCCATGGGCAGTTCCATCACCGGCGCAGGCTTGCCATCCTTCACCGCATAGGCCCAGAGCCCGTGGAAATTTTCCCGCAGGCCCGCATGGGCCTTGAGGAAGGCGCTCAGCACGGCCATCGCCTCGGTGCGCTGCGCGGCTGGATCGGTCACACCTGTCGATTCGTAACTCACTCCCAGGTCGCTTTGGCCCAGCGTCAGGTCCAGGCGCACCGCGTCGATTTTCCAGGTGCGCGGACCGTCGGGCAGCGACGCGGGAAATGCGTCCTGCGGCGAACTCTTGATCTGCAACTGTTCGGTTCCCAGCTTTTCCAGATTCGGCGAGGAAAGGAAATCCACCGGGACCAGCAGCGTGCGCGCGGCCTCGTAGCTGTACCACGCGGCCCAGGGCGCATCGGACTTGGCCAGATCGCGGGAGTGCGACCACCACCAGACGCCATCGTGCCCGTCCAGAATGCCTTGCCGCACCGTCAGTCCGCCCAGTTTCCATCCGGCGGAGTCTCCCGAGCCTTGATAGACCAGGATAAAGCTCATCTGTCCGCCCAGCGGAGCGCCCGCCGCATCGGCAAGCACCACGGCGTAGCGTCCCGGCGGCAAAGCCCGCATGGTGATGGTCACCGTCAGGGAGCCATTGGCGTTGGAGCAGAAAAATTGCGTATCGGCCGGCGCGGTCAGAGAGGTTGCGTCCAGCAGGTAGAGGTTGCGTAGTTGAACCTGGCCGCCTTTCATCAGCGGCGCACTGCCCTCCACCACTGCGCGGATACCGTCCCACTGCTGGACCACGGCGGGCAGCAGCGCCGCCTGCAGAGCGGCATAATCCTGCTGCGCCACGGCCACCGCCATTCTTCCCCCGGCCGCCGCCAACGCATCGCGGTCCAACGAAAGCAACTCGGCCTGCGTGGTGCAACTTGTGGCGCTCGCGCGCGACGGCGCCGCCAGCAACACCGGCACAACCGCCAGAGCGGCCAAAATTTTCCAGCACAAGCGCATACTTTTCTGGAGTCCTCTCCGCCCGCCGCATCTCTTTTCGAGCGCCGCCCGGCCACTGATAGTCTAGTACAGTGGAGCGGCAACGGAAGGCCGCGTCCTGAGGGCGTGCAGATTGCGCCAGGACGCAGCAGCCGGGCCGGGGAGCCTATTCCCATGCGCACATTCATCCCGATCACTTTTCTATTGGCGTCAAAGCCCCTGCGCGCGCGTCTACTGGCCCCTCTGGCGCTACTGGCATGGGCTCTTTGCACAGCGCCCATGCTCCCCGCCCAACCGCAAGCAACCACGCCCACGCCGACCCACCGGCCGGCGCACCCGCACAAGCGTGGCGCTGCCGTCCAACCGCAGGCCGCAGCCACTCCGGCTGTCGAAGCTCCGCCCGAGCTGGTCGTCCCCAAGTGGCCGGTGAATGAAAAGCCGTCCCCGGCCGCCATCGTTTGGGACAGCCACGGCCTCCGCATCGACGCCGAAAACTCCAGCCTGCACCAGATTCTTGAGGATGTGGCCACCGCCACCGGCGCCAAGCTGGAAGGCATGGGCTCGGATGAGCGCATCTACGGCGCGTACGGTCCTGGTCAGGTTCGCGACATCCTTTCCCAGCTTCTTGAGGGTTCCGGCTACAACATCCTCATGGTCGGCGATCAGGGCCAGGGCGCCCCGCGCCAGATCGTGCTCAGTTCCCGCCATACCGCAGAAGCGCCCGTACAGGCCAGCGGCGCCCCCGCAGCCGATCAGGACGACGACGCCGACACGGAAGAACCGCCGCCCCCGGCTCAGACGCAGCCCGTTCGGCCCGCGTTCGCTCCCGGGACCCAGCCCCGCACTCCGCAGCAGGTCATGCAGGAAATGCAACAGCGCCAGCAGATGATGCAGCAGCAGGCGCAGCCCGCACCGACGCCGCCGACGCCGACGCCGCAATAGGCGAGCTTTCGCGACAGTATTTTTTGCGCAAAGTTGTTCAACAGATCAAGGAAACTGGACAATCGAATCTGTCGCCTGGCGGGAGCAGATGCCGCAGGCTCATTCCGCAGCAGGGGTCGTCCTGGACCGCCCGGCAGGAACGAATCCGGCCTTAAGCCACGCGCGCAGCCTGGGCCCGCGCCTTCACCACCACACGCTGTTCACGGGGCCGCATCAGCGCAAATCCCACACGCAGGATCCCGTATGCCGCCAGGATTCCAAACGCCATGGCGCCAATCGACGCCGCTACCAACATCACCAAGTTCAGAACATCTGCCATCGGTGCCACGCTGTTTGAGTCTCCTTGGGCCTGGGAATCGCCGCACTTTCCGGCGGCGGGCGCCAAAAACCCGCACCCACAACCACGAAAGCGTCGTCTGCGATTGTCGCAGAAGAACGCGCTGCGTTGACCCTTATTTCTATTGACCAATAGAATACCTCTAGAGTGTTGCATTTCGGTAATCGTGTCTCAATTCGGTAATCCCGCCGATCGCACAACACGGAACCGCCCACCGCTCGCCCATTGCCTCATCATGCCCATCACCCACATCACGGTGCGCGGGGCGCGCCAGCACAATTTACGCGACATCAACGTGCGCATCCCCCGCAATACGCTCACGGTCGTCACCGGCCTCTCCGGCTCCGGCAAGAGCTCGCTTGCCTTTGACACCATCTATGCCGAGGGGCAGCGCCGCTACGTTGAAACCCTCTCCCCCTACGCCCGCCAGTTCCTCGACCAGATAGAGCGGCCCGACGTGGACTCCATCGAAGGCCTCAGCCCGGCCATTTCCATCGAGCAGAAGACCACCAGCCGCAGCCCCCGCTCCACCGTGGGCACCATCACGGAGATCTACGACTACCTGCGCCTTCTCTACGCCTCGGTGGGCACGCCCCACTGCCCCAACTGCGGCCGCCCCATCGCCCGCCAAACCGCCGAGCAGATTGTGCAGCGCATTCTCGAACTCGGTATGGGCGAGCGCGTCACCGTCATGGCGCCCATTGTCCGCGGCCGCAAGGGCGAGTTCCGCGAGTTGTTCGACCAGCTCGACCAGCAAGGCTTCCGCGCCCGCGTCGACGGCGAAATACAAGATCTCTCCGAGCCTGTCCATCTTGACCGGCGCAAGAATCACACCATCGAGGCGGTCGTGGACCGCATCCTGCTCAAGCTTCCGACGCCCGACGCACCGCCCTTGCCCAACGGCAAGCCCTCGGTGGAAAAGCGCCTCGACGCCGCTGTCGCCAAAGCTCTGCAACTGGCCAACGGCCTGGTGCTGGTGATCGTCGCCGGCGGCGAGGAGCAGTTGTTCTCCGCCTCCATGGCCTGCCCAGACTGCGGCCTCGACGTGCCCAAGCTCGAACCGCGCAGTTTCAGCTTCAACTCCGCCTTTGGCGCTTGCCCGGAGTGCCACGGCCTGGGTTCGCTCTACGACCTCGACCCCGCCAAGGTCATCACCGACTGGTCCAAGCCGCTGCTGGACGGCGGCCTCGGACCCGGCTCTTCCTCACAATATCTTTTGAAACTCATCCATCTGGCCGCCGACCGCTACAAGATCGACATCAAGACACCCTTTGAGGAGCTGCCCCCGCGCCAGCAGCACATTCTGGTTTACGGCCCGCCCAAAAACGAGGCTCCCCGCACCGGCTTTCACGGCATTCTGACCTATCTCCGCGACTCCATCGACGAGGCGCGCAGCGACAGCTATCGCGAGTACATGATGAGCTACATGTCCGCGACGCCCTGCCCCATCTGCCGCGGCAAGCGCTTGCGTCCTGAATCCCTGGCCGTCAAAATCGGCGGCCTTTCCATTGCCGACTTCACTGCCCTGCCCTTGAACCGCGCTCTTTCCGCGGCCATCAATCTGAAATTCACGGCGCGCGAAGCGCTGGTGGCCGAGCGCATCCGCCACGAAGTGGTCGAGCGGCTGGAATTTCTTTGCGCCGTTGGCCTCACCTATCTCGCGCTGGACCGCAACGCCACCACCCTCTCCGGCGGCGAAGGTCAGCGCATCCGCCTGGCCACGCAGATCGGTTCCCGGCTGCGCGGGGTTCTCTATGTACTTGACGAGCCCTCTATCGGCCTGCACCAGCGCGACAACAACCGTCTGATCCAGGCCCTGGAACGGCTGCGCGACCTGGGCAATACCGTCCTGGTCGTCGAGCACGACGAAGACACCATCCGCCACGCCGATTACGTGGTCGATCTGGGCCCCGGCGCCGGACGCCTGGGCGGCTACCTGGTCGCGGAAGGCACGCCGGAGCAGATCATGGCCTGCCCCGAGTCGCTCACTGGACGCTATCTTTCCGGCGCGTCCACCATGCTGCAGCGCGCCCAGCCGCGCCCTCTCACCGGCAAGTGGCTCACCATCACCGGCGCCCGCGAGCACAACCTGCAGGACATCAACATCCGCATTCCGCTGGGCGTCATCACCGTGGTCACGGGCGTCAGCGGCTCGGGCAAAAGCACGCTGATCAACGATATTTTGTATCGTTCGCTGGCCCAATCCATCTACGGCTCGCGCGAAGAGCCCGGCGCGCACGAATCCCTTACCGGCGCCGAGCAGATCGACAAGGTCGTACGCATCGACCAGTCGCCGATCGGCCGCACACCGCGCTCCAATCCCTGCACCTACACCCAGGTCTTCTCGCCCATCCGCGACCTCTTCGCTATGCTGCCCGAGGCCAGGGAACGCGGCTACAAGCCGGGCCGCTTCAGCTTCAATGTCTCCGGGGGCCGGTGCGAGGCCTGTCAGGGCGACGGTCAGCGCAAGATCGAAATGAACTTCATGCCCGACGTCTACGTCGAATGCGAGGTCTGCAACGGACGCCGCTACAACCAGGAAACCCTGGCCGTCAAATTCAAGGGCCACTCCATCGCCGACATTCTGGAACTCACCATCGAGGACGCATTGGCCGTGCTGGAGGATGTGCCGCAGGTGCGCCAGAAGCTGCAAACCCTGGTGGATGTCGGTCTGGGCTACGTGCACCTGGGTCAAAGCGCCACCACGCTTTCCGGCGGCGAGGCGCAGCGCATGAAGCTGGCTCGTGAACTTTCCAAGCGCCAGACGGGGCGAACCCTTTATTTATTGGACGAGCCCACCACCGGCCTCCACTTCGACGACGTGCGCAAGCTGCTGGAAGTTCTGCACCGCCTCGCCGACCTGGGCAACACGGTCATCATCATCGAACACAACCTCGACGTCATCCGCAACGCCGACTGGATCCTGGATCTCGGCCCCGAGGGCGGAGAAGACGGCGGGCGCATTGTCGCCGCAGGCCGTCCCGCCAAAATCGCCGCCACTCCCGACTCCTACACCGGCCAGTTCCTGGCCCGCTACTACACCGGCCCCGACGGCCACCTGCTGCCGATGGACGTGGACGCCGAACCCGAGGACAACACCTCGGCGCAGAGCGCAAATGTGGGCGCCGCAGCTCCCGTCAACGGTTCCAAGGCCAAGCCAGGCAGACCCCAAAAGCGCGCCGCCGCCAAAAAGGAAGCTCCGGCCAAGAAATACTCCCCGCGCAAGAAGAAAACGGGAATTCCAGAAGCGAGAACGGCATGACCGAGCAACTTCCGCCGCCGCATCAAGACGAACCATCTTCGGGCCAGGTCACGCAGCCCGTGTTGAAGAACACCGCCAACGACTTGGATGACGCCGGCGCTGAGTTGGAAGCGATGGGCTTTGCCCCGTACATAAGCCCCGCACAACCAGTGGCGGCTTTATCCCGTGAGAGAAACTTCCCTGCCCCTCTCACGGGCGAACGCCAGCCGCTCTTCCAATCCTTCCTCCAACACGAATACATCTCCCCGGCGCGCATCCCGCACCTCGGCCACCTCGCCCTGCTGGCGGCGATGGCCCTCTTTGGCCTGCTTGGCGCCAGCCTGCTCACCCGCTCCGCTCTCTACTTCCACCTCTTCGGCGTCTCTACCGTCAAGCAGGCCGTCGAGGACTTCCGCTACACGCTGGGCAGCCAGACCGTCTTCTATCTGCTCAGCTTCGGCGCCAGCCTCGTCTTTTTTCCATTGATCTGGGGCAAGGGCCTCTTTGCCGGCATGCAGTGGAATGCCTCTTCCGCCAAGGCGCAGCGCGGACGCCTGATCGGCGCGGCGGCGGTCTGTTTTGTCCTCGCCATAGTGGACGGAATGCTGCTTCCCGGCCCCAACGACACCCCCATCGACAAGGTCCTCCGCACCCCCGGCGCGGCATGGGTGCTCTTCGCCTTTGGCGTCACCCTGGCCCCCTTCTTTGAGGAAATCGCCTTCCGCGGGTTTCTGCTGCCAACTCTCTGCACCGCTTGCGACTGGTGCACTGAGCAAGTCTACGGCCAGCCAGCCCGTCTCCTCGGCCCCAACGGGCATCCGCAGTGGTCCATCCCGGCCATGATCGTTGCTTCCCTGCTCACCAGCGTTCCCTTCGCTCTGATGCACGCCGAGCAGACCGGCTATTCGATCGGTCCGTTCCTCCTGCTCGTTTGCGTCAGCCTGGTCCTCTGCTGGGCCCGCCTCAGCACCCGCTCTCTGGCCGCCAGCGTCCTGGTGCACGCCTGCTACAACTTCATGCTCTTCTCGTTCATGCTCCTCGGCACGGGCGGTTTCCGACACCTCGACAAGATGTGAAAAAGGCAGGGAATAGGGAATAGGGAACAGTGGTCAGTCGCCAGTAGACAGTTTTCAGTTCATTGCAGATCATTCACCGCCTCCCGCGCACAATGAAGACAAGCGCTTCTATCCCGGTCGCAGAGGGAGGAACCGCCTCTGGGCCCTATTCCCTACTCCCTATTCCCTACTCCCTACTCCTCCCTGCCTTTACAATCGACAGTGATGACCACCCCGACTCACGCCCAGCAACTTCTCTCTCTTCTCGCCCGTCTCAGCTTCCGCCTCGGCCAGTTCAAGCTCTCCTCGGGCGGCACCAGCGATTACTACGTCGACTGCCGGACCACCACCCTTCACGCCGAGGGCGGCCGACTCACCGGCCACTCCGTGCTTGAACTTCTTGAGACGCATCTTATCGATGCGGAAGCGGTTGGAGGCCTGACCATGGGCGCGGACCCGATTGTCTGCAACGTCGCCACCGCCAGCGCCTGGCACGCTCTTACCACCCCCGGCGCGCCTCTGCTGCACGGCTTTCTGGTTCGCAAAGCGGAGAAGGCGCACGGCACCGGCCGCCGCATCGAGGGCTTTTGCCGCGAAGGCGCCCGGGTGGTGATCGTGGACGACGTCTGCACCACCGGCGCTTCCACCATCAACGCCATCGAGGCGGCTCGCGAGGCCGGGATGATTGTCGCCGCCGTGGTCTGCCTGGTCGAGCGCGAAGAGGCCAACGGCCGTCCCGGCGTGGAAGCCGCTGCCCAGGGCGCACCCTTCCTTAGCCTCTTCACCGCATCCGAGGTTCGGACCGAGCACCTGAGTCAGATCGAAGCGGCTAAGTCGTAGCCTGCTGGACACGCTGCCCACCCCGCCCCAGCGGCGCCCAGGTCAGCAGCAGCGGGAAGAGTGATTCAAATGATCAAGGGTTGCAGACTTTTTTGTTTTTATTGCAGACGATCGGCATAGGGGGAGCAGTCACCTGCTCTCCCCTGCCACACCACCGGACAAGCGGGTCCGCATCCGGCGGTTCGAGAAGTTGAGGTCAACAGAGTCTCGGGATTCTCAGTTGATCGGCC
>Ga0255353_1000087_pt1 | contig 55133 bp, 41 predicted proteins | sample HBST25metaG_FD_189941 | JGI IMG/M metagenome (GOLD analysis project Ga0255353, IMG submission 189941) | Peat soil microbial communities from Stordalen Mire, Sweden - H.B.S.T25 | ecosystem: Environmental > Terrestrial > Soil > Wetlands > Peat | place: Sweden: Norrbotten County, Stordalen Mire...
TTGAATCCCGAAAGCATCGCAAATGAGCCACACGCAATTCAAATCGTGGACACCCTGAAATCGCTATAAACCATACTTGGCTTTGAACTTGACGGCGACGCGACTAAGTTAAACCGGACAGCAGTGAGTTCCGAATAAAAGCTAAAACTAGTGTGGTGTCTCTAAAGTTCATATCAAAAAACGAGCTGTCATCCTGAGCGCAGCGAAGGATCTGCATTTTCAGCGCATTCCGCACAGCAACAAGGTCTCCAGCCATGCTGCGAACTTCAGATTCACCACACTGGGAAGCGCATCCAAGCATCAGCTACAATCCCAAAATCACGCGGCCGAAAACGAAAACATTTTCGCCGCGTGACCCTGTAATGCTCTTAGGCCGGCTCGTTATAGACGCCCATCTCCGCGATGTGCGCCGCCTCGGCCGTGCACTCGAAGCTCAGCCGCACCCGCCTCGCCTTCACCCGCGCAATCTTCTGGATGGTCACCGGAATCGGGCTCACGCCCCCCACAAGAGTGACCCACTTCAGCCCGTCCCAGCGCTCGAACTTGTAGCTCTTGATGCGGCTTTCCTTGTAGTCGTCCCAGCGCCCGACCGGTTCCACCAGGGAGAGCACGTTGAACTCCTGCTCCCGTCCCAGATCCACTTCCAGCCAGCCTGAACTCTGCCCGTCGTCCACGTTCCAGCTCGTCCGGAAGTCTCCATCGTTGGCCAGGTCCGGTCCCACCGTATCGGGATACGAACTCGCCTTGATCGGCTTGCCCGTGGCCAGGTTTGCGGTGGTGATCACCACGTGTTCCCCAATCTTCTCCGCCGGTCCGGGATGCTGCCAACGTTTGCCGATCTCCGCGAGCTGCTCGACCACATTCGCCGAGAGGCGTCCCTCGCGGTTGGGAGGCGCGTTGAGAATCAGGCTGCAGTGACGCCGGTTCAGGGGCACCAGCCACTCATCCACCACGGTCGCCACCGGCTTCAGCTTGCCGTTTTCGTCCGACTGCTTCCAGAACCATCCGTCGGTCAACGTGACGCAGGAGAAGGCCGGCACATCGCTCTCGTGAGGAACCTTCTGTCCCGCATTCTGTTCGAAGGCCTTCAAGTCCCCGTAGTAGAGGCCGCCGGAGGGGAACTGGCTGGCATTCAAATCCGAAATCAAGCAGTTGGGCTGCATGGACTTGATGTGCCCGTAGATCTCCGCAAACGGCACCTCGTCGTACGTAATCCGGCTCCACGGCGCATCCCATCCGTCGATAATCAGCGCGTCGATCTCCCCGTAGTTGGTGAACAACTCGGTCATCTGATCCTTGATCAGTTGAATCTTCTCGCGGGTCACGTCGAAGTGGCGGATGTCGTCGCGCATGTCCAGGATCGAGTAATAGAGCGCGACCCGCAGCCCAGCCTTGCGGAACGAATCCACATAGGAGCGGATCACATCGATGTTATGTCCCGACTGGCGCACGCTGGTGGCCTTGGTGGCCGTCGGCCAGATGCAGAATCCATCATGGTGCTTGGTGGTCAGGCAGCCCCACGTCATGTGCGCGGACTTGGCCGCCGCGGCCCACTGATCCGTGTCGAGCGCAGTCGGGTTGAACAGGCTTGCAGGCGAGGTCGGATCCCCCCATTCCCGGTCCTGGAATGTCGCCATGTTGAAGTGGACAAACATCCCGAAGCGCAGGTCAAGAAACTTCTGTTGCAGTTCAAGCAATGGCGCGCCGCGGCGGAGGGAGGGCGCGGCCGCAGGTTCGTTCGGTCCAGCGGAAAGTGCAGCAGCAGTCAATTCAGTGGCCGGCATCATCGCCAAAGTCGCGGATCCAGCCATGATCCGGCAAAAATCACGTCTCGTTTTCAAAGCAAACCTTTCAACACACTTGTAATGGTCGCAGGACAACCGATTCCAGACTATCGTTTCCGTGTCGTCGCGCGCAGATGAAGATCGGAGCTCCCTCCACCAGAAAGGAGTTTGTGACCAAAAAATTGTCATCCTGAGCATAGCGAAGGATCTGCAGTTGCTTCTGCTCTGCTCCGTATCAAACCAATCGGGCCGAATCGAAATTTGAATCAAGTTATCCGCCTTGCCGCCATTGGCCCCTCCGTGTTTGACTGAATCCCGAAAGCAGGCCGACCGAATGCCGTACATCCTTGCACTGGACCAGGGAACCACCAGTTCCCGCGCGATTTTATTCGATCAGGCGGGAGCGATTGCCGCCGTCGCACAGCATGAGTTTGAGCAGTTCTATCCGCAGCAAGGATGGGTCGAGCACGATCCCATGGAAATCCTCACCAGCCAGTTGAGCTGCGCCGTGGAAGCGCTGGTCAAGGCCGGCGCGCGGCCCAGGGATGTGGCGGCCATCGGCATCACCAACCAGCGCGAAACCGTCATCGTGTGGGACCGCGCCACAGGCAAGCCCATTCATCCGGCTATCGTCTGGCAGGACCGCCGCACGGCCGCCCAATGCACCGCATTGGAGGAAAGCGGGGTCGGAGAAGAGGTCTCCAACAAGACAGGCCTGGTGCTCGACCCCTACTTTTCAGCCACCAAGCTCGCCTGGATCCTGGACCATGTGCCCGGCGCGCGAACCCGGGCGGAGCGCGGCGAGCTGGCCTTCGGCACCGTGGATAGCTGGCTCATCTGGCACCTCACCAGCGGCACCCGCCACGTCACCGACGTGACCAACGCATCAAGGACCCTGCTCTTCAACATCGTGAAGGGCGAGTGGGACGAGGCCTTGCTGCAGGTTTTCCAGATTCCCGCCAGCCTTCTGCCGGAAGTCGTCTGGTCCAGCGAGCGTGTGGGCGAAGTAACCACTACGCTTGGCCTGGGAGGCGTCACCATTGCCGGCATTGCCGGCGACCAGCAAGCGGCGCTCTTCGGCCAGTTGTGCTGGCAGGCCGGCGAAGCCAAGAACACCTACGGCACAGGCTGCTTTCTCCTCCAGAACATCGGCACCGGTGTGGACGGCAACGGCGCAGGTTTTGTGCGCTCCAAGCATCGCCTGATTACCACCCTTGCCGCCAGCGCCGAGCACCGCCTGGAGTACGCGCTTGAAGGCAGCATCTTCATCGGTGGAGCGGTGGTCCAATGGCTGCGCGACAATCTGAAGTTGATCGACTCCTCGGCCCAGGTGGAGGCACTCGCGGCCAGCGTTCCAGACTCCGGCGGAGTGGTGCTGGTCCCGGCGTTTGTGGGCCTGGGCGCGCCGCACTGGGATGCCCACGCCGGCGGACTCCTCATCGGCCTGCGCCGGGACACCAAGCCCGGGCACATCGCGCGCGCGGCTCTTGAAAGCATCGCCTTCCAGGTGGCGGACGTTCTCGAAGCTGTCGAGAGCGAGACCACCCCCTTGGCGGCTCTCCGCGTGGATGGCGGTGCCGCGGTGAACGACCTGCTCATGCAGTTCCAAGCCGATCTGCTGGGTGTATCCGTAGTGCGCCCGCAGGTCACCGAAACCACCGCCCTGGGCGCAGCCTACCTGGCAGGATTGGCCACTGGATTCTGGGGTGGGCCGCAGGATTTGCGCGCCATGCGCCAGAGTGATGTACGCTTTGAGCCGCGGATGGATTCCGGCGAACGGGCCAACCGGCGGGCCTTGTGGCGCCGGGCTGTGGAACGTGCAAAGAACTGGACCGAGTAGGCAGAACGGAGCGAGCGATGCGCAGGGAAGAGATGATCCGCAAGGTCAGGGAAAAGCGAGAGCCGTGGGATATCGCGGTCATCGGCGGCGGCGCCACCGGCATGGGCGTAGCCGTGGACGCGGCTTCGCGCGGCCTGAGCGTGGTGCTGGTGGAGGCGCGCGACTTCGGCAAAGGCACCAGCAGTCGCTCCACCAAGCTGGTGCATGGCGGCGTTCGCTACCTCGAACAGGGCAACGTTCCCCTGGTCATGTCGGCCCTCAAGGAGCGCGGGCTGATGCGGCGCAATGCACCCCACCTGGTGCATGATCTGGCGTTCGTGGTGCCCAACTACTCCTGGTGGGAGGCGCCGTTCTACGGCATCGGGCTCAAGCTCTACGACCTGCTGGCGGGCAAGTACGGCTTCGGCGCGTCCAAGCTCCTTTCCAAGAGCGAAACTCTGGAGCGTCTCCCGGCCCTCGACCCCGAAGGGCTCATGGGTGGCGTGGTCTACTTTGACGGCCAGTTCGACGACGCGCGTCTGCTCGTTCATCTGGCGATGACGGCCGACGATCACGGCGCCGCACTGATCAATTACTGCCCCGCAACGGCCCTCCTCCGGGACGCCGATGGCTATGTAAACGGCCTGACCGCGCGCGATGAAGAGACTGGCGAAGAACTGACCATTGCAGCCCGCTGCGTGGTCAATGCCACCGGCGTCTGGACGGATTTTGTGCGCCGCATGGCCGACCCGGAAGCGGAGACGCTGGTCGTCGCCAGCCAGGGAATTCACCTGGTCTTCGACCGCTCGTTTTTGAAGGGCGATACGGCGCTCATGGTCCCTCGCACCAGCGACGGGCGTGTGCTCTTCGTGATTCCCTGGCACGGGTACGCCGTTGCCGGAACCACCGACACGCCTGTGGAGTCGCCCAGCCTGGAGCCGCGCGCTCTCGACGAAGAGATCGAGTTCGTCCTTGAGACCGCCGGCCGCTACCTGACCCACCAGCCCACCCGCGCCGATATCCTCTCGGTCTACGTAGGTCTTCGCCCGCTGGTCAAGGGCGAAGGCAAGACCTCGGCGCTCTCCCGCGATCACGTGCTCCACGTGGACGACTCCGGTCTGCTCACGATTACAGGCGGCAAGTGGACCACCTACCGGCACATGGCCGAAGACTGCGTGGACCACGCCATTATTCTGGGCAAGCTGGACGACCCACCCTCTGTCACCAAAACCCTGCACATTCACGGCTACCTGGAAGACACGGCCGCGCCGGGAAGCCCCGAGGAAAACCTTGCCGTCTACGGCTCCGACGCGGAGGCGATTCGCACTCTGGCCGCTGCCGACCCCAAACTGGCCGAACGCCTGCACCCGGCTCTGCCTTACATCGCGGCGCAAGTGGTGTGGGCCGCGCGGTTTGAGATGGCGCGGACCGTCGAGGATGTGCTGGCTCGCCGCACCCGCGCCCTGTTTCTGAATGCGTCCGCCGCCATCGCGATGGCCGAACCGGCGGCCCGCTTGCTGGCCGCAGAGTTGGGGCGCGATGACGCATGGATCGCCGCGCAGGTGGCTGAGTTTTGTGCGCTGGCGGCGCAGTACCGGGTGAGTTAGGACCACCTGCGGTGGGGCCTACTGCCTTCGGCCGGTCCGCGCCAGAAAGAAGGCGCGGGATCAACAGGGGCGGATTACGCAGCAAACTGCAAATCCTTCGATTTCGCCCCTCGCGATGAAGCTGCGAGATGCTTAATGGAAATATTTGCCTCAAAATCAGTCGCAAAAAATACTGAAGTACAGACTTGACAATCGCAAAAACCTGGGCCAAGATGACGATACTGAAGTGTGGACTTCAGCAAAAGGAGGTCGAATCCCATGCAGGAGCCATCTGTCCTTCACAGCACATTCGTGATCGAGCGCAGTTACACGCAGCCGCCGGAGCGGCTCTTCAACGCCTTTGCCGACGCCGCCATCCGGCGCCGCTGGTTTGCGGAAAGAGACCACCAGGACGTCGAGGTCTTCACGCAGGATTTTTGCGACGGCGGCAGCGAGCGCTTCCGCTACCGGCTGAAGGAAGGCACGCCGTTCCCCGGCGTGGCCATTTCGAGCGAGGGGACCTATCAGGACATCGTACCCAACCGGCGCATCGTCACCGCCTCCAACATGACTCTGGGCGACAGGCGCATCTCGGCGTCGCTGGTCACCATCGAGCTCTTGCCGACGGATACGGGGACAGACCTGATCTGCACCCACCAGGGAGCGTTCTTTGAGGGCTCCGACGGTCCTGCGATGCGCGAAGAGGGTTGGCGCAGCCTGCTCGACGCGCTGGAAGCCGAGCTGGCGGGTACCTTGGCCGGCGCAAGAAAGTAGACGGCAATGCCGGGAACGAAAGTCGATGTGGAGCGGGTCTTTCATGCACTCGGCGATCCCACGCGCCGCGCCATCGTGGAAAGGCTCAGCGAGGGGCCGGCCTCCGTCTCCGGGCTGGCCGCGCCCCTCGGCATCACCTTGACCGCGGTGGCGCAGCACCTGCAGGTGCTGGTGGAAAGCGGCCTGGCCCGGACAGAAAAACGGGGACGGGTGCGCACCTGCAGCATCGAGACGGCTGGGCTCGGGGCATTGGAGCGGTGGATCCTCGAACGGCGTTCCGGGTGGGAGCGGAGGTTGGACCGGCTGGGGGATCTGCTCGCCGAGCCGGACAAAACGGAATCGTAACAAGCCAGCGTCTCCTGCACGCCGGTTTTGCGCCTTCGCTGCTCCGATTGAGGCTGGCGAAGGCGCGGAGTTTGGAGTATGAGTAAAAGGCAAGCGGCTCGACCGCACGGAGGTCCGGATGGCGACTTGTAGTCATATTACGGAGCACTTGAAGAAGGTGAAACCGCAGACCAAGGGATGTGCGGAGTGCCTGAAGACCGGCGACAAGTGGGTGCATCTTCGGATGTGCCTGGAGTGTGGGCACGTGGGCTGCTGTGACTCATCGCCCAACCGGCACGCCCGCGCGCATTTTCATGCGGTTGGGCACCCTCTGATTCAATCCGCCGAGCGCGGCGAAGACTGGCGCTGGTGCTTTATCGATGAGACGTATCTTTAGGGCGCTCCAAGTCGGAATCAGGCATTGAAGGGGCGGCTGTCGGCGGGAGGGGAAACTCGATCAGGCTTCGAGTTGAGAGGTTTTCCACCCTTTCCTCGCTAAAGAAGCTTGATGGCCGACAGCCGAGTCGATGTTTCCCCTAAGCAGGACACATCGACTTCGGCTTCGCTCCAAATTCAAAAGGGAGAGTATTTCCACAACTTTGATTCAAGCTGTGGAAATACTCTCCCTTTGTTGTTCTTGACGACTTACGCCGTTTTCACTTCAATCCGCTTCGCTTCTGCGTCGATCTTGGTGATCTTGAAGGTGCGGATTTGCCCTTCGGCGAGTGCCTCGGGAGCGGCTTTGGGGTCGGGAGCGTCGCCTTTCCAGCGGGCTTTCAGCATCGACGAGAGGTTGGAAAGATCCACCTTGGCAGCAGTCTTCGGCGTTGCTGCGGCTTTCGCTGCGGGCGCTGCAGGTGCGGCGCTGGCGCAGAGTGCGCGGATGCCTTCGCCCAGCTCCACCAGTACCTGCGAGCCGGAGGCGTCGACAATGCGGCCGGTCACTTCGTCGCCAGCCTTGTGCTCGGCAATGTACTCGTCAATGTCGGTCGGCACTAGCTGCTTCATGGAGAGCTTGATCTGCCGCTTTTCCATGTCGATGGCCAGCACCTGCGCTTTGACGATTTGGCCCACGCGCAATTCGTCCGAGGGATGATTGATGCGCTTGTCGGCCGAGATTTCGCTCACGTGCACCAGGCCTTCGATGCCGTCCGTGACCTGGACAAAGGCGCCGAAGTTCATCAGCTTGGTGACCGGGCCTTCAATCTGGGAGCCGACGGGGAACTTGAGCTGCACCTCGGACCAGGGATCGGAGAGGGTCTGCTTCAGACCGAGCGAAATGCGCCGCTCTTCGAGCTTGATGCCCAGAATGACGGCGTCCACCTGGTCGCCCTGCTTGAGCAGATCGGAGGGGTGATGTACCTTCTTGCCCCAAGACATTTCCGAGATATGGATGAGTCCTTCGATGCCGGGCTCGATTTCGACAAAAGCGCCGAAGTCGGCGAGGCGAGTGACCGTGCCGGTGACGCGCTGGCCGGCTTGGAAGCGCTCAGGAACGGTTTCCCAGGGCTCGGGCAGAAGCTGCTTGAGGCCGAGCGAGATCTTCTTGTTCTCGCGGTCGATCTTCAGAATCCGCAGCTCCAGTTCCTGGCCGACGGTGAGGACGTCTTCGGGCTTGGCGATGCGCGTATAGGCAATGTCGGAGACGTGCAGCAGCCCGTCGATGCCGCCCAGGTCCACAAATGCGCCGTAGGGGACAAGGCTGCGCACCGTGCCGGAGATGGTGTCGCCTTCCTTCATGGTTTCGTAGCGGGCCGCCTGAAGACCGCGAGCCTGCTCTTCGAGCACGATGCGGCGATCGACCACAACATCTTCGTCCGTCACGTCGAGCTTGGTGATGCGGCAGGTGATTTCCGTGCCGACCAGCTTTTCGAGCTCCACAGCGTCCTTGGTGCCGCTGCGGCTGGCGGGCATGAAGGCGCGCACGCCTACATCCACCGTCAGACCGCCCTTGATGACGCCAGTCACGGTGCCGACCACGGCCGTTTTGTCGGCGAAGGCGGCCTCCAGAGCCGACCAGTCGCGGGGCAGCGCAACCTTGAAGCGCGAGAGCACGTAGTAGTGCTCCTCATTGCGGCCGGTGACGGAAACCGGGAAAACATCGCCAACCTGGACGCCTTCCGCATTGTTATCAAAGGACGAACGGGGCAGAACACCCTCGGCCTTGTAACCGATGTCCAGGAAAACCTGGTCCGCGGAGAGCGAAACGACCGTGCCCTGCAACTGCTTGGATCCTGGCTCCGAACGGTGCGTGTGGCTGCGCTCGAAGGCGTTGAGCAGGTCGGCGAAGGACTCTTCTGGCTCCTCGGGGACGGGCTCCTCAATGGGTGCGGGAGCGGGCTCGGGCTGGGGCTCGGTAACGGGCGCCGGGATGGCTTCGGGGGTGGGCGCAGGAGCTTGCTCAGCGGCGGGCGAAGGCGTGTTTTCGAGGGTGGGCTGGGATTCGGGAAGGCTGTTGTTGGTCATGATGTTTACCCATCCATTCTCCCATGATTCAACGGCGGGTGTATTGAATAGGGGCCAGAAGGGGCGGTTTTTCGCGGCTAAGCGACGAAAAACCGCATGGATACAGTGGAATGGGCGCCGTTCCCTACTCAAGGAAATTGGGTAACTTTGGGCGTAACGCGGGGGTGAATCGAGGTTGGACCCCCTTTGTCGTTGATCACGTTCGAGATTTCGCCCAGGTTGTCCAGGCACACGGTAATCATGCTGTGCAAGCGGACGTTGGCGTTCACCGGAACTTCGATGGCGCGGGTCAGGGTGACGTTGGGGTGGCGGAAGACGGAATAGACGCCGAGTCCCCAAGCTTCGTGGCTGGTTACACCGTCGGCCACTTTGTAGGATGCCCAGCCGTTCGTGCCCGGCGCGCTGGCGTAGCTGGCCTGATCCGGTGGATCGTAGGGAATCTCTGATTGGTAGAAGTAGGTGCGTCCGGCATTGCCATTCCACAGCACCTGGAATTGCTGATGGTGCTCCACAAACAGGCCGTAGATGGTGACGCGATTGCCGTTGACGATCAGGCCGTTGGCGCTGGTGTTCAGGTTCCAGCCGACGCCGGAGCCGTGATCGGCGCGCCATATCCAGGTGTGATCGACGATGGTGTCATTGGAGTTGATCTGCAGATTCACCCCGGCGCGGCCCACGCCTGCGCCGCCCACGCGGAAGAAGATGTCATGCAGCGAGATAGGGTTCCGGGCGTGGTTTGCAGTGCTGCCCTGCGGGCCGACCTCGAGCAGAACCGGCGACTGGGTGGGACCGGCGTCAAAGAGCAGGCCGGCGAGGATGATGCCGTCGGCGTCGGCGGTGGTCATGGCGGCCGTGCCGTTGGTTGGCTTGAGAGTGGCAAAGCCCAGTCCCATCACCACTGTGCCGGGATGCGTAACGCGGATGGGTTCAGTCAGTTCGTAGATACCCGGCGTGAAGAGCAGGTTCATGCCCCGCGCCAACTGCGCATTGAGGCTGGCCGCGGAGTCCTTGCCGGGGTGGGCGACGTAGAAGCGGCTCAGAGGGATTCGCCTGCCCGGCGTCGAGCCGGCGCGCCAGGTGATGCCTACACTGTCGGTCCGCAGCGAGGGGACGCGCACGCTGTAGCGGCCCTGCGCATCGACCTCAAGAAATGGCTTTTCGCGGACGATGGGAGTCTGGGCAACCTTGGTGAAGGGAGGCGTGGGCCACTCACCCGCAGGCGAATGCACGTCTCCGACAAAGACCATATTCCAGTTCGAGCCGGTCCACCCGGTCCACTCGCTGTTGCGGGAGATCCATTGCTGCTGCGGGCCGGCGTCGACGTTGCCTTCGATCAGCGAGTCGGAGAGCCAGCCGCCGCTGGCCCAGCCGCGGTTCTGGTGCAGCACCAGGTTGCCGCGGATATGCATGCGCCGGAACGGAACGGCCTGCGAGACCGCCCATTGCATGGAACCGCCCGCGAGGGTGACGGAAAAGCCCTCGGCGGCGCGCCAGAAGGTGCAGGTCGCATTGTTGCGGGGCAAGCTGGCGTCGGAATGCACATTGCCGGAGATGTGAACCGCGTCGGGCGAGACGCCCAGTCCGAGCACCTGGGTATAGAAGCCGACCGGCACGTCTACGTGATACTCGCCGGGGAGAAAGAGAAAGGCGTTGCGCTCGGGACCGAACTCATTTTTGCGCTGAACAGCGTAGACCTTGTCGATCTGCTCCTGAATCGTCGCGGAGGGCATCGACGGGTTGAAGACGAGCACGTTCGGGCCGAAATCGGGCCTGGTTGCGCCGGAGGCAGGCCGGGCAGCAAGCGTCGAAGCCGCGAAAACGCCTGCCACGAAAGCGCAACGGAAGCCCGCTCGCCACCATCCGATTTCTCCGCGTCGGTTCATCATTCTGGAAGCCCGCTCCCTCTGGAAGCAAAAAGCATACCGCAGAGAGCGCGTCCTATGTTGATCCACCGGGAGTTAGAGCAAAGTCAAAGTCCCGTCCAGCGGCCCAGTTGCGTTCTCCGCTATGTAGATTTGCACTTCTGGACACATCAGGGGCCGGGGAGAGAGAATGACCGTCGCGTAAGGAGAAACCTGTGACACTACCTGCAATGACGCGGCGGGAATTTGTGCGCCTGGGCGCGGGCGCGGTTGTGGCGGCAAATGCGACGCTGCTGGGCCCGGTTGCGATGGCCGCCGAAAACGCGACTGGAGAGAAGATCCGCTTTGTTTCCATCGGCACGGGGATTCGCGGCTGCGATCTGCTCCGTGCGGCGCGGCAGGTGACCAATGGCGTCTGCGTGGGCGCGGCGGATCTCTACGAGATGCGGCACCAGACGGCGCAAGAGGCACTGGGTGCGCAGATTCCCACCACCAGCGACTACCGCAGGCTGCTGGACCGCAAGGACGTGGACGCAGTACTGGTGGCCACCTCGGATCATCTGCACCGTCGGGTGACGCTCGACGCTCTGGCGGCGGGCAAAGACGTTTATTGCGAAAAGCCCATGTCGCACAGCGTGGCCGACGGATTCGCCATGGTGGAGGCGGTCCAGCAGGGCAAGCGCATTTTTCAGGCCGGCAGCCAGCGCGTTAGTTCAATCCTCTACGCAAAGGCGCGGGAGATTTACCAGTCGGGGCGCCTCGGCGAGGTGCACTCCATCGACGCCAAGTGGAACCGCAATTCGCCGGGCGGCGCCTGGACCTATCCCGTCCCGGCCGACGCCACTCCGCAGAACGTGGACTGGGCAAGTTTCATCCAGGATGCGCCGCCGCACCCCTTTGACCCGGTGCGCTTCTTCCGCTGGCGTCTTTTTGCCGACTACGGCTCGGGCTTGGGCGGCGATCTCTTCGTTCACCTGCTTTCCGGTATCCAGGCGATTACCGGAATGAACACGGTGGCCAGCCGGGCTTACTCGAGCGGCGGGCTCTATCACTACAAGGACGGACGCGACTTCCCGGACCAGTTGGAGACTCTGTACGACTTTCCCGGAGTGCAGATTCATCTGCACTGCAATCAGAACAATGCCGACGGCGGCGAGGGCATCGGCTTCTACGGCTCCAAGGGCACCATGGTGCTGACGGGCCAGTCGGTGACCTTTACGCCCGAGGATGTGCGGCCGCAGTTCGAGGGCTACGGCTGGAATGGAATGACGGAGGCGCAGCGCAAGCAGGGGATGGAAGACTGGCGCAAGGCGCATTCCGAGCCGCCGCCCGCGCCCGATACGGCGGAAACCTACACCCTGCCGCGCGGCTACAACGACACCGCCGACCACCTGACCAACTTTTTCCGCGCCGTCAAGACGCGGGAGCATGTCGTCGAGGACGAGGTGTTCGGCAATAACGCGGCCATCGGCTGCCATCTGGCTAACTACTCTTACTTTCACCGCACCGTGGCAACGTGGGATGCGGCAACCAGAACCATCAAGGGATAAGCCTTTGCACGGAACGGGCTTTGGACCGTTCAGAGAGAACAGGCAAATGAACTCGACTACGCGGAGAAGTTTCTTGAAGACCTCGGCAGCGGTTGTGACCGCAGCCTGTGCCGGTGTTGGCCGTCTGGCTGCTCAACCGCTCGCGTTGCCCATCGGGCTGCAACTCTACAGCGTGCGCAATTTGCTGCCCAAGGACTTTGACGGCACGCTGGCCAAGGTGCGGGCGGCGGGCTACACCGAAGTGGAAGCCGCTGGCTACTACGACCGCAAAGCGGCGGATTTCCGCAAGGCGATGGACCAGGCCGGGTTGCGCTGCGTGAGCACGCATCATCCGCTGGGCCTGCTGCGGCCGCAGTTGGACGAGCTGATCGAGTACGGGCACGAATTGGGCCTGGACTACATGATCTGTTCCTCGCCGGTGCGGCGCGACTCGTCGCTCAAAGGTCCGCTCACTTTGGACGACTGGCGCTGGACTGCGGGCGAGTTCAACCGCATTGGCGAAAAGGTAAAGGCCGCCGGCATGAAGTTTGGCTACCATAACCACGGGCCGGAGTTCGGCAACGAGGGCGGAGTCGTCTTCTACGACGAATTGCTGCGCCTCACCGACCCGAAACTCGTGGTCTTCGAACTGGACTGCGGCTGGGCGGGCGCTGCCGGACTTCACCCCCAGGACTACCTGAGCAAGACGCCGCAGCGTTTCCCGCTGCTGCACGTGAAAGACATGGTGAAGGGGCCCTCGGGGCAGATGCACTCGACGGTGATGGGCAAGGGCGTCATCGACTACCACCCGATTCTGCACGCCGCCACGGGCCTGAAACATTACTTCATCGAGCAGGAGGAGTTTGAAGGCGACCCGATAGAGTCCCTGACCGAGGACGCGAATTACATGAAGAAGCTGGATTTGTGAGCTGCCGGCGGAAGTCGAACTTCCGCCGGCACTTCAAGCTCGTACCCTTCACCGCCCGTCATTCAGGGATTTGGCCTGAGCGCGCGACTTCCTGCTGCGCGCTCACCCCACCGCCAATTACACTGGTTGTGCCATGCAATCTCGCTCAGGGAACGAAATCCGCGAAACATTTCTGCGCTTTTTTGAGTCGAAGGGGCACCGCCGCGTGCACTCTTCCTCACTGGTGCCTGCCAACGACCCCACGCTTCTGTTTACCAATGCGGGGATGAACCAGTTCAAAGACGTCTTCCTGGGGGCGGAAAAGCGCGAGTACAAGCGCGCCACCACCTCGCAGAAGTGCGTCCGCGCCGGGGGCAAGCACAACGACCTGGAAAATGTTGGCTTTACGCGCCGCCACCACACCTTCTTCGAGATGCTGGGCAACTTCAGCTTCGGCGACTACTTCAAGCGCGAAGTGATTCCGTTTGCCTGGGAACTGGTCACCAGCGAAGAGTGGCTCGGGATTCCCAAGGACCGCCTCTACGTGACCATCTTCGAGGGCGCAGACGGCGTGCCGCGTGACACCGAGGCCGAAAACTTCTGGATTGAAGCCGGCGTGCCCAAAGAGCGGATCAAGGAGTACGGCCTGAAGGACAACTTCTGGCAGATGGGCGAAACCGGCCCCTGCGGTCCCTGCTCGGAGATTTTCTACGACATGGGCCTGGAAGCGGCGGAGACGCCGGGCGTGGACCTTCCCTTCGGCCAGGACGACGCCCGCTACGTCGAAATCTGGAACCTGGTCTTCATGCAGTTCGACCGCTCCGCCATCGTGGACCCGGTCACCAAGGCCACCAGCTATACGCTCACGCCGCTGCCCAAACCCTCGATCGACACCGGTGCGGGCCTGGAGCGGCTGGCCGCCGTGCTGCAAGGCAAAGTCTCGAACTTCGAGACGGATCTATTCGTGCCATTGATTAAGCGCGCTTGGGAGTTAACTGTCGCTTCATCGACAAATATAGGATTGAGCATCCCGGATGATCCGGTGCAAAATGCCTCATTGCGGATAATTTCCGATCATGCTCGCGCTGCAACCTTCTTGATAAGTGATGGTGTACTTCCTTCAAACGAAGGAAGGGGCTACGTTCTACGTAAGATTCTGCGCCGCGGAATCCGCCATGGTCGCCAACTGGGACAGGAACAGCCATTTCTTTTTCAGATGGCGTTTGCAGTCCGTGACCTCATGTGCGAGGCATATCCGGAACTCATTGACTCAGCGAGTAGGGTGGCCAAGGTTATCGAGGCCGAGGAGAAACAGTTTGATCGCGTACTGAAGTTCGGCTTGGTCAAGCTCGACGAAATATTCCAGGAGTTGAATGCTGCCAAGGAATCCAACCGAAAGGTAATTATTGCCGCCGGACTGCTACGAGAAGCGTACGGATTCCAGCAGGTGCTACCTGGCGACAGAGCATTCCACCTTTATGAGACGTACGGACTTCCCGTCGACTTTATGGCGGACGCAGCCCACGACGCAGGCATAGGCTTCGATATGGTTGGCTTTGAAGCCGCCCGCGCCGAAGAACAAGCCCGCGCTCGCGCTTCCTGGAAGGGTGGCAGCCAGAAGTCGGCCAGCCCGGCCTATCGCGAGTTGCCGAAGACAGATTTTCTCGGCTACAAGCAGCTCACCGCCTCCGGCGCAGAAGTTCTGGCCATTGTGAAGGACGGCGTGGGCGTTCCGGCTGCGAAGGCTGGCGACGAGGTCGACATTGTCCTCGACCAGACCAGCTTCTACGGCGACTCCGGCGGTCAGACGGGCGATACCGGCTGGTTCACAACCACTGACGGCAATGCGACCGTGGCCGAGATCACGGGCTGCGTGCTTCCCGTGCAGGGCGTGCGCGCGCACAAGGCTCTGCTCAAGCAGCCGCTGGTGGTGGGGGACCGCGTCAATACCGTGGTCGATCAAACCCGCCGCGACTCCATCCGCCGCAATCACACCGGAACCCACCTGCTGCACGCTGCCTTGCGGCAGGTTTTGGGCACGCACGTGAAGCAGGCCGGCTCCTCGGTAGACCCCGCGCGGCTGCGCTTCGACTTTTCCCACTTTGCCCAGGTGGCCGACGAGGAACTTGAGGAAATCGAGTCCATTGTCAACCGCGAAGTGCTGGGCAACGCCAAGGTCGAAACTCTGGAAGACGTGCCCATCGACGTGGCCGTGAACGAGTACCACGCCATGGCTCTCTTCGGCGAAAAGTATGGCGACAAGGTGCGGGTGGTGAAGCTCTCGGATGGTTTCTCGACCGAGCTTTGCGGCGGTACGCACACGTCGGCCACGGGCGAAATTGGCCTGATTAAGATCGTGAACGAAGGCTCGGTCTCCTCGGGCGTACGGCGTTTGGAAGCGATCACGGGCATGGGCTCACTAGGCACATTCCGCCAGGATTTCGAGGTGGCGAAGCTGGCCGGGCAATACGTTTCCTCGGTAGACAACCTTACGGAAGGCCTTCGCGCCAAATTCGCCAGCCAGGAAGATGAGCTGAAGCGCCTGCGCCGCGAACTGGACGACGCCCGCATGAAGACGGCGGCCAACTCGCTGGATGAGGCGCTGGCGCACTCCGTCGAAGTGAAGGGAGTGCGCTTGGTTACGCTCCGGGCCGACGGCTTGGAACGTGGCCAGTTGCGCACGCTGGTGGACAACCTGAAGCAGAAGTTGGGCGAGGGCGTTGTGGTGCTGGCGTCGGCGCAGCCGGAAGGCAAGGTGGCCTTGATTGCTGGCGTCACGCCGGGTCTCACCAAGCGCATTCAGGCAGGCAAGCTGGTAGGTGCTGTGGCCAAGCTGGTGGGCGGATCGGGCGGTGGCAAGCCCGAGATCGCCGAAGCTGGCGGCAAGGATCAGTCGCAGATCGATGCGGCTCTCCAGGCTGCGCCGAAACTGGCAGGCGAACTGCTCGGCTAACTCAGGGCACAACATCCAGAAAATCGTTGACTCTGCCAACAAAGCGGCACAACTTCAGTTGTGCCGCTTTGTTTTTTTCCTGCTCCAATCTCCCACATTCCAGACGCAAAAAAGCCTGCCGGACGCGCTTGTTCTCCGCGCCGGGCAGGCTTTTCTGCGGTCCTTAGATCTTGACGAAAATCCGCTTGCGGTACATCACCCATACGGGCAGGAAGCAGAACGCGGTGAACGAGAAAGAGAAGGCAAAGGCGGCCCAGCCGGGATCGGGAATGTGATTAAAGACGTGGATGTAGAGCCAAGTCAACAGGTCCATATGCTTTCCGTCGGCCGTGAAGTTGATGCGCCAGAGGATTCCCGGCATCAGTTCGCTGAACATATACGCCGTGATGGCGTTGGAGCCGAAGACCAGCCAGGGGTAGAGCCAGCGCTTGCCGCTCCCTTTGCCCCAACCCATCTGTTCCACTGTGAAGAAGGCCAGCGTGAGCACGGTGAGCGACCAGCCGCCCGCCACCAGCACGAAGGAACTGGTCCAGAGATTCTTGTTGAGCGGAAACCAGACGGACCAGAGGTAGCCGGAACCCAGGCAGGCCAGCGCGCCTACGGCCAGGCCGATGGTCTTGGTCGGTACAGCTCTCTGGCCGCGCAGCCACAACGCCGCCAGCATGCCCAACAGAGCCGTACCCACGGCGGGAAGGTCGCTGAGCAGGCCCTCGGGGTCGCGCAGGTTGTGGGTCACGCCATCCAGGTAAAGATGATGCGGCATCAGCAGACGGTCCAGCCAGGAGGTCAGGTTCAGGCCCTTGTCCATGAAGGGAAAGTCGCGCCCGGGCATTCCGGCGCCCGGTACGGGAACCCAGCGCAGCAGGACAAAGTACCCGCCCAGTGCGACAACGAGGGCAATGATTTTGGTGGACGCCCGCCGGTCCACGAGGTAGAAGAGGCCCACGACCAGGTAGCAGATGGCGATGCGCTGCAGCACGCCGTAAATGCGCAGGTGAGCCAGTTCGAAGAACGGAAAGCCGTTGACCACGACACCGAGGAGGAAGAGGACAACCGCCCGCTGCAGAGTGTGCCAGGCCAGTGCTGCGCGGGTTGCGCCGCGGGCCAGGCGTGCCTCAAAGGCGTAGACCACCGACGCTCCGACGACAAAGACAAAGGTGGGAAAGACCAGGTCTGTGGGGGTGAGGCCGTTCCAGTCGGCGTGGTTCATAAAGCCCCAGGAGCCGGGGCCGCCGTTGTTGTTCACCATAATCATGAAGGCGATGGTGATGCCGCGCAGCACGTCAAGCGAGAGCAATCGCTGAACAGGCGTGGGGGCAAGCGATGGGTTGGTCATTGCTGGGTTCTCCAAACTGGCTGATGCGAGGGTCGAAACTTACCCTACGCTTTCCGGCCGCCTCTCGCCAAGCCTGTTCTGCCGGGCGAGCACAAGTACGCCGGTTCCGTGGGCCTGTGCGAGCTGCGGCGCAGGCAAAAAGGCTGCGTCGCTTGTCGCGTCTGCCCCCTGCACTGGTACACTCGCCCTTCAGGGATTTCTAAAAAAACCGCTCTAGAGGCTCTCCAATTCTTGTTTCCCGGAACCGACGCCGGCAAGTGGCTTTTCGCTGAGAAAAGGCACATTGCAGGGAGTTGGCAAGGGCGCGTGAAGTGGAAAGCCGATTGAAGCAAGTACGTGGAGGCAGCCTGTGCCCGAGTTTCAACCTTTTGTTCCAGCCAGCGATAACCGCCCGGAATTTACCTTCCGCGCCATTCTGCTTGGCTCCTTCTTCGGCATCATCTTCGGCGCCGTCACAGTGTATGTGGGCCTGAGGGCCGGCCTGACGGTGGCCGCGTCGATTCCCATCGCGGTGCTCTCGATCAGCATTCTGCGCGCCTTCGGACGTGCCTCGGTTCTGGAGAACATCATCGTCCAGACCACCGGCAATGCCGGGCAGTCGATTGCCGCGGGCGTCATCTTCACGCTGCCGGCGCTGATCTTCCTGGGCTTTGACCTGGAATATGCGCGCATCTTCATGCTGGCGCTGATCGGCGGCTTCCTGGGCGTGCTCTTCATGGTGCCCCTGCGCAAGCAACTGATCGTGGACGAGCACGAGAACCTGAAATTCCCGGAGGGAACGGCCTGCGCCGACGTGCTGAAAGCCGGGGAAAAGGGCGGCTCGCTGGCCAGCCGGGTTTTCTTCGGGCTTGGGCTGGGCGCGCTCTATACGTTCTTCCAGAACGAAAATCTGTTTGGCGCGTGGCCGGGTACGCCGGAGTTCCGGCCGGACTTCGGGCCGAATCACGTGCTCAAGGGCGCTTCCATCAAGGCCGACGCCACCACCGAGTACATGGGCGTGGGCTACATCATCGGGCCCAAGACAGCCGGAGTGATGCTGGCCGGCGGCGTGCTTTCGTGGCTGGTGCTGATGCCGCTCATCTACTTCTTCGGCAAAGGACTGGGACATCCGCTCTATCCGGGAACGGTTCCCATCGAGCAGATGGGACCGAGCGACCTGTGGATCACCTATATTCGCCCCATGGGCGCTGGCGCCGTGGCTGCCGCAGGGTTGATCACGCTTTTCAAGACCCTGCCGACCATCGTCAGCGCGCTCAGCTCGGGCTTCAAACACATGCGCGGTGGTGGCGCCGTCTCGGCAGCCAAACCCTTGCGCACGGAGAAGGACTTCTCCATGCGCACCGCGGTCGCCGGTTCGGGACTGCTGGTCTTGATCATGTTCTTCTTCCTCTACTTCAAGCCGGTCCCCGGCACGAACCTTGGCCCGATCGAGAACCTGGCCGCCTCGCTGCTGATTGTCTTCTTCGGCTTCCTCTTCGTCACCGTCAGCTCGCGCATCGTGGGTTTGATCGGCAGCTCGGCCAACCCCATCTCCGGCATGACTATTGCCACCTTAATGGCCACTTCGGCAATTTTCCTGGTGGCCGGATGGACCACCCCCGCCTTCGGCGCGCTGGCCATCACCATCGGCGGCGTCGTCTGCATTGCTTCGGCTGAGGCGGGCGACACGTCGCAGGACCTCAAGACCGGCTACCTGATCGGCGCCACGCCGCGCAATCAGCGCTTTGCCTTCCTCATCGGCATCGTGGTCTCCACGGTGGCCATCGGCTTCACGCTGAACCTGATGAACGAGTCGCTGCAGGAGTTCCGCGCGGCGCCGCAAACGTGGGACCTCTCCGTGGCGCACGACGGCGTGAATGTGCAGAAGGATCCTCGCGGGCTGCACGATCAGTTCCAGGTGATCAACCCCGACAAGACCACCGTGATGCACCACAAGAGCGAGTACATCGTGCTGAACGCGCTCGGCTCCTCTGAGCTGGCCGACGGCAAGTACCTCTACTCGCCCACCTCGCACAAAATCGAAGTTCAGTGGATCCCCGGCATAGGCGGAGAAAAGGCTCCGGCGCCGCAGGCCAGGTTGATGGCCACGGTGATCAACGGTATTTTGAGCCGCAAGCTGCCTTGGGGCCTTGTGTTGCTGGGCGTTTCCATCGTCATTACGGTTGAGCTCTTGGGCATTCGCTCTCTGGCCTTCGCGGTAGGTGCATATCTCTCCATCGGGACCACGCTGGCCATTTTTGTAGGCGGCGTGGTGCGCTGGATGGTGGATTCGGCGGTCACCAAGGCCGGTGGCGACGCCGAGGCTGAGGGAGATGTTTCACCCGGCTCGCTGTTTGCCTCCGGGCTGATCGCGGCCGGCGGCGTTGTGGGCCTGATCGGCGTAGCGCTGAAGGGTTACACCACAACCTTCAACGTGCCGAATCCGATCCACTTCCCGCTCACCGACAACCCGATCTTCTCGGTGGCGGCCTTCGCGGCGCTGGCTTTCTCGCTTTACTACTTTGCCCGCAAGCCGCTCAAGAAGTAAGCAATCGGGCGAGTTCGACTGCAACGGCCCGGTTCGCCGGTTTGTTGGAATTAGAGCCACACAGCACCAACGTTGCAAGAATCCCGCTTCAAGCGCAGGCAAAACGCGCTGGAGGCGGGATTCTTTGCATCCGGCCCATGCCAGGCGCACAGGTCTCCCGGCTGCCGAAAAAGTGGGTGGTAACGATTCCATGAATGCCGCAGTTCGGTATATATTCGATTCCAAGAACTTGACCGCATTTTTCAAGGCCAAATACGTTTCTCACATCTCATAGCGGGTCCGCACGAGGAAGAACGATGCCTAACTTCAAGCTGCTGTTGGTCCTTTCCGCCGCAATGCTGGCAACTTTGCCGGTCCATTCGCAGGATTTCGTCAAGCGCTCCGGCACCCATCTGACGGTCGCCGGCCAGACCTTCCGCTACAGCGGTCCGAACATCGAGTGGCTGGGGCTGGAGGCCTATGGCCCCCACGATGCGGCCGGTCCCCGCTACCCCTCGCATTTCGAGATCGACGACGCCTTCGCCACCGCCGCGGAGATGGGCGCAAAAGTGGTGCGCGCGCAGACCATGGGGGATACCGTGGGCTGTCCCCAGTGCATCGAGCCGGAACAGGGCAAGTTCAACGACGCCGCGTTCCAGGCTTCGGACTATGCGCTGGCCGCCGCCAACAAGCATGGAATACGCCTGATCATTCCTCTCATCGGCGACTGCGCCACCTGCAACTTTGGCGGCATCGGGCAATACGCGGCCTGGAACGGCAAGCAGAAACTCCAGGATTTCTTTACCGACCCGGTGATGATCGCCGCGTATGAGCGCCACATCGACGCAGTCTTGAACCACGTGAATTCGGTCACCGGCGTCCGCTACAAGGACGACCCCAGCATCATGGCCTGGGAAAACTGCAACATGTGCGGCTTGGTCTCGATCATGGCCGGCGGCGGGCAGGCTGGACTGGCCCAGGTGGCCGCGTGGTCTGAGACCATCGGCGCGCACATCAAGCAGGTGGACGGGCACCACCTCTATCTCGATACCACCGGCATCTTCCGCTATTACCCCAAGTCGCTGGACAATCCCAGCACCGACCTTGTGACATTTGAGTATTACCCGCACTGGGACTCGGCAATGGGTCCTGGCGGGCCGCCGACCACGGCCGAGACCTTCACGCGCGACGCGGCCGCAGTCACCGCGCACGGCAAGGTCTTCATCGTCAACGAGTTTGGATGGGACCGGACCGACTGGAAGACGCCCGAGGATTTCCAGCACGTGCTGGACACGCTGGCCAAGGACCCGAATGTCTCCGGCGACGGATTCTGGGCGCTGCAGGCCCACCTGGACAACTTCGGCTTCCAGCCGATTCCGGCCGACAGCTCCAATGTCGCTTTTGCTGAAAAGGGCGAGTGCGGCGAGTGGTGGGCGCTCTACTATCCCGGCATAAAGACCTCGGTCAATACGGCCGAAGATATGGCCGCGCGCGCCCAGCAACTTCGCGCCCACGCCTACGCCATTTCCGGAACGCCCGTGCCGCCGCACGCAACGCCTCCGCCCCCTGTCATCACATCGCTGGTATTTGGTGGATTGGTGGCCTGGCGCGGGTCGGCAGGCGCAGTGCGCTACTCGGTCGAACGTCAGGATCCCGGCACGACCGAATGGAAAACCATCTGCGACAAGTGCGCCACCGACAGCGACGATCCGTGGGTGGATCCGCACGCCGCGTTCTTTGCGCATTACCGGGTGACTGCCTGGAACGCTGACAACGCGCCCAGCCAGCCCTCGCAGCCCCGCTAGACGCGCCGTGAAGCCGCCGGCCCAGCGGGACGGCGGCTTCAGGCAGGCGACTATCATGAAGTTTGGAGGCAGAAACTTCCCCATGAATCCGACCGGCAAACGAACGATCCCGCCGAGGTCATGAAGCCTCTGAAGACCCAACCGACGCGGACCTGGTCCACCTCGCTCAGGACGGCAGCTCGTTTGTAGCGGACTTTTGAAACAACGATCCAAGCCGCAACGGCAGATATGCGGCTTGGATCACTGTCATTGGATGGGAATCTGCGGCCAGCTAGCCAGAGTATGCAGAGTTTCCCAGGGACATTTTTCAACGAAAGGATAAGCAGGGAATGGAACAGGGCATTGAGGGTTTAGAGCAACAGTTTGCGAGCGACAATTACGCGGGCATTTGTCCGGACGCATGGGCGGCGCTGGCGGACGCCAATCGCGGCAGTGCGACCTCCTATGGAGACGATGAGTGGACGTCGCGGGCGGCCATCGCGTTCCGCGAACTCTTTGAGACGGATTGCGAGTTATTTTTTGTTTTCAACGGCACCGCGGCCAACTCGCTGGCCTTGGCGTCGCTTTGCCAGTCGTATCACGGCGTCATCTGCTGCGACTCCTCGCACGTGGAGACGGATGAGTGCGGCGCACCGGAGTTCTTCTCCAACGGGTCAAAGTTGCTGGTGGCCCCGAGCGTCAATGGAAAGCTGACGCCTGACTCGATTCATGAGTTGGCGACCAAGCGGCAGGACATTCACTATCCCAAGCCGCGCGTGGTCACCATCACGGAGCCGACCGAAACCGGCCAGGTGTACACGCTGGAAGAAATTCGCGCCATCTCCGCGGCCTGCAAGGCGCACCGGTTGCTGCTGCACATGGATGGAGCGCGCTTTGCCAATGCCTGCGCCGCACTGGGCTGTTCGCCCGCGGAGCTGAGCTGGAGGAGCGGCGTGGACGTGCTCTGCTTTGGCGGCACCAAGAACGGCATGGCCGTGGGCGAAGCCGTGATCTTCTTCGACAAGGCGCTGGCCACCGATTTCGATTACCGCTGCAAGCAGGCCGGTCAACTGGCGTCGAAGATGCGCTTTCTGGCCGCGCCTTGGGTGGGAATGCTGAAGAGCGGATCGTGGCTGACCAATGCCACTCATGGAAACAAGTGCGCGCGCTACTTCGGAGAACAAGCGGCGCAGATTCCCAACGTCACCGTGGTTGCGAAGGTCGAAGCCAATACCGTGTTTCTGGCCGCCTCCGACGCGATTCTGGCGCGGCTGCGCGGGCGCGGCTGGAGGTTCTACACCTTCATCGGCGGCGCGGCGCGGTTCATGTTCCCTTGGGACACGGATATGAAGCGCGTGGATCAGCTGTTGAGCGACCTTCGGGAATGCGCCAAGGAATAGATCTCGATAAGTTGAGTGTGAGGTTTCCCAGGTTTGAAGATCCGGACCTGGGAAACCCGGCGAACGGAGTGAAAATCGGTCGATTTCCCCCCGAAACAGGCCCAAATTCGGCCGAAATGACCCTGAATCCGCCGGTTTTCGCAAGCCGCTGCGTTGATTCCATTGGACTTAAAAATCGTCTCAAGCCGGTTTTTGGTGTGAATCCGGCGTTTTGCGGAACTGTAAATAAAAGAAAACACAACGGATACGCCGACGCGACTCTCCAAAAAGCGAACAAAAAGAGAACGCACCCGGGGGGGTGGGGTACCCCCTTTTTGGGGGTACGGACCGGGCAGATAGTTGACATTTTGAACCGGGGACATACCTGACACTGCACAAGTTCATAGGCGATTGTTTACAACGTGGCTATGGGCTGGAGAGCGAGCAGTGTGATGGATGAGAAGCTGCGCTTTGTCTTTTCGTATGAGCGCGATGAGGAGTCGATGAAGGCTCTTTGCAATCGGTTTAACATCAGCCGCGAGACGGGCTATGTTTGGCTGCGCCGTTTTCGCCAGTATGGCGTGCCGGGTTTGGTTGAAGTAAACCGGGCACCTCTGCGCCACCCCAACCAGACGGCTGTGGAATTGGAAGGGTACGGACCGGCTCAATCCCGGCCGGGGACCGGGATTGAGCCGTATGTTTTTATTGTGCGCGCGGGAAAGGTAATTATCTGCAACCACCACCTGCGGTGGGGCCAACTGCCTTCGGCCGGTCCGCGCCAGAAAGAAGGCGCGGAAATGGAGTCGGGGGAGAGTTGGACGGGGCTGGTTTGGGGGCTGAGGCTTCCCACCCTTTTCGCGATGAGACTGCGAAAAAGATGGGGTACTAGTTTTCAGTGGCGAGGAAAAGAGGGGCTGCCCGCCGACAGTGCGTAGGGAAGTCCCTCTTGGAGTTGCTATAGAAAAGCACAGCGATAAACATACAGTTAAACTGTACAGATTATCTGTAATTATGCTATGGTTTCGTTATGGCAGAAACGTTCGAGAATACGGACGCCGCACTTGCATCCAAGCTTGCAGCGGAGTTGCGCACCACCTTTCGGAAAGTGAAACGGAAGCTGCGACAGCACGGCGGGGAGAACAATCTCTCTTCGTCGCAGATCGCAGTCATTCTACGATTGGAAACGGACGGCCCGGCGACCGTGTCGAGCCTTGCCAGGGCAGAAGGGATGCGTCCTCAGTCGATGAGCGCAGTGATCGCTCCGTTGGAGGAGATGGGGTTTGTGGCGGGAGCTGCCGACCCGAACGACGGGCGAAAAACGCTCATGTCGCTGACAAAAGCCTGCAAGAAGTCGATCGCGGAGGGGCGCGCCGCTCGTCAGGACAGGCTGGTGCAAGTAATCCAGCAAAAGCTCTCTCCGCAAGAACAGAAGAAGCTGCTTTCCGTCATCCACCTGCTTGCGCAAATTGCTGAGGACTGACCGACCTGCGTCTCAAGCATGTGTTTCCTCGCCTTGGTGAGACAGGCTCCACGCAGGACGTGCTCGATTTACTCGTGAACAGGAGTGTTTAGCAATGAACTGGCTACATCTCGTGTCCTACTTTTTCGGAGGTCTGTTTCTGACCAATGCGGTGCCGCATTTCGTCAGCGGCAATCTGGGAGAACCCTTTCAGACTCCGTTCGCAAAGCCTTCGGGAAAAGGTCTCTCGTCCTCGACCGTGAATGTTCTGTGGGGCTTCGCGAATTTCGTCTTCGCCTATCTGCTTCTGCTGAGCGTCGGACACTTCGATCCGCGATCCATCGTCTGCATCGCACCGTTTGCTGTTGGTGTACTGCTGATGAGCCTGTTCTCGGCATGGCATTTCGGTCAGTTTCACGGAGGCAACACCCCGGAGCGCACATGAGCAATCCGCTCTCCCGAGCTCTCCGCGCTCTGGAGAACTTCAACTTTCGGTTGTGGACGGCAGGCGGCCTGGTATCGAACATCGGGACCTGGATGCAGCGCGTGGCGCAAGACTGGATCGTGCTGACGCAACTGACCCACCATGACGCGACTGCCGTGGGCATTGTCACGGGCCTGCAGTTCGCTCCACAGCTGCTGTTGCTGCCCTGGAGCGGTTCTGCGGCGGACCGTTTCAACCAGCGCAAGTTGCTGATGCTGACGCAGGCATCCATGGGTGTGCTGGCGGTTGCGCTGGGAATCCTGACGATCTCCGGCTACGTCCGGCTATGGCATGTGTATGTGTTTGCCTTTGTGTTTGGCGCCGCTGCGGCGCTGGATGCGCCAGTGCGGCAAACCTTTGTTGCGGAAATGGTGGGCGACGAACACCTGCCCAATGCAGTCGCACTCAACTCGGCCTCGTTCTTCGCCGCTCAGATGATCGGTCCGGCCGTGGCGGGCCTGGTCATCGCACAAATCGGGACCGGCTGGGCATTTCTCCTGAATGGGCTGTCCTTCGGCGCTGTACTGCTCTCCATGTACCTGCTGCGTGTCAAAGAACTCAGGACAAGCGCGAGAGCTTCCCAGGGATCGGGCGGCTTCATGGAAGGGCTCCGTTATGTATGGGCGAGGCCGGACCTGCGAACCATCCTGGTCATGCTCTTTCTGATCGGCACATTCGGCTTCAATTTTCCGGTATTCATCTCCGCCATGGCGGTGAGTGTATTCCATACCGATGCGCGCGGATTCGGTTTGCTGTCGTCGATCATGGCGATCGGCACCATGGGCGCAGCGCTGATGGCGGCCGGGCGCGGCAAGCCAAAGCTCGAGACGCTGCTCCTCGGCACAGTAGTCTTTGGAATCGGCTGCACGCTGGCCGCGTTCTCCCCTGGATACTGGTGGTTCGCTGCGGCCCTGGTGGTGGTTGGAATGGCGGCCCTCACCTTCTCGATAGCGACCAACAGCATGATGCAGCTAACGACCAAGCCAGCCATGCGCGGCCGGGTGATGGCGCTTCGTGTGGGCGTAGGGCTGGGGGGAACCGTGATTGGGGCTCCTATCGTGGGCTGGGTTGCGAGCCATTTCGGGCCGAGATGGTCGCTTGGGATTGCAGCGGCTTCAGGATTTCTCGCGGCGCTTGTCGCAGTCCTGAGGATGGCGAAACCTGCGGATGCGCCACTCGACACGTAGACACACATGGATAGACATGCGGTCGGCGCGTGTTCTCGGCTTAAATTCGCGGGTCGGTGCTGCGCTTGCGGAAGACCACCTTCAACTCGCTGCGCCAATGCTCGGTGAGGGCCACCAGCTCCCACTCGACTTCAGGGGAAAAATAGCGCAAGACGGGCTCGTTGGCGGGATGGATGCGCAGGGACGGGGCGGCCAAGAGCAGGCGCGGCGGCAGAGGGGAGACCTCCGCGCCGGGGAAATAGCCCTGGCGCTCGAAGGCGGAGAGCGGGCGCGTGCCCTGGTTGCCTGCGGCAGGCTGGCGGTCCAGGTTGAGGGCGCGCACGCGAATCCAGTAGTCGAGGGCCTGCAAGGGCAGGTGCAGGTCCTCTTCGGCCTTGAGCTCGAGAACCGCCAGGCGGCCGTTGCGGTCGAGAGTCAAGAGGTCCAACATGCCGCGGTCGCCGGTGGAAAGAGCCGGAACCTGCGTGTACATCAGGTCGCCGCGCAGGCCGGGGAGTAGCTCGACAATGCCGGCGCGGAGTTCCGCCTCCAGCCAGCGCTCCGGCTGGAGGCGAAAGAGGGGGTCGGTGCGGGCGCCGTCGGCGTGGCGGCCCAGGAAGAGCCGCCGGAAGAGTTCGCGGCAAAGCGGCCCGTTTTCCTCGGTGAGCGGAGTTTCGTTGGCCCCGGCGCCGAAGGTGAGCTCGTCCTGAGGGGCAAAGGAGTGGACGGCGAAGCCGTGGCGCACGCGAGCAAACTCCAGACCGTGCAGCATGAGCCCTACCTCGGTGGCCGAAGTGGGGCGGATTTCGATTCTTTGCCGTGTGCCCGGAGGGGCCATGGAGAGCAGGCGGTCGATGCCTTCCCGGGTCCGCTCGAGGGCGGCCTGGGGCGAAAAGGCGTGGACCAGGCGTGCGTCCAGGTTGCCGATGTCGCGAAAGTCCACCGGTGTCAGCTCTTCGCTCTTTTCGTCGAGCGTGAAGAGCTGGAAATCGGCGGCGGCGTGGTTGAGCCAGGCCATGCGCTCGGCCGTGGTGCGCCAAGCGCCGGCGGGAACCACGACCTTGAGCCCGCCAAAATGACGCCGGACGTCGCCGTGTTGCCGGCAATGGTCGAGCCAGAGAATCCCCAGGGTGAGAATGCCGTCCACCATGGCGCCGGACTCGGCTTCGCCCACGCCGATGACGGCTTCGGCGGCGGTTCCCTTCAACAGGCGTCCGCGTACATAGGCGGGTCCGAAGCTGTGTTCCAGATCCATGGCGGAGCGTAATCCGTCCACCTTGGAACCGATGAAATGGCGGGTCAGGGCGCGTTCCAGCAGACGCTGATAGTTGCGGCGGGCCTGGTCGCGAGCCGTGGGCGTGCGGCGGTCGCTGGTGGGGACGAGCTCAAGAGCCTGGGGCCGGGCTGCGCCCATGCGGCGCGTCATGAGGCGCAGGCATTGCGCGCGCTGCTCCACCTCGACCACGGTGCGGATGAGGTTGCGCTCGTCGCTCCAGAGTTGCAGCAGGCAGCGGCCGTGGGACTCAGTGACGGCGTAGCGGGCCGAGCGCATATCGAAGAGCAGGCGGCCGTCTTCAAGCAGGGCGGCCGCCGGGTGGGCGGAAAGATACGCTTCGAGGGATTGGGTCAGTTGTTCTGCGGACGCGGCAACCTCGCCCGCGGTCATGCGTGCGGCCTACCAGCCCTGCCGTGTGCGGAGGGTGGTGATGTGCGCGGTGTGATGGTGGGAATGCCAGGCGTAGATCGCAAGCGCGTTGGCCAGGCTTTGGCTGCCCATTTTGGGGTGGGTAAAGCCGCGCTGGAAGTCGTCTTCTGTGAGCGTTTCCAGCAGGGCGACCCAGCGGCCGTGCAGTGCCTCGATCAATGCAAGAGAGCCCTCAATGGGCAGTTTGGCGTCGGCGAGTTGCGCAAAGGCAGCCTCGTCGTAGGGCTTGATGGTGGGCCAATCCTCAGTGAGGGCCAGCTTGAAGCGGATGTAAGAGTTGGCATGGCTGTCGGCTACGTGATGGACCACCTGGCGCACGGTCCAGCCGCCTTCGCGGTAAGGAGTGTCGAGTTGGGCAGCGTCAAGGCCGGCGACGGCGGCGCGCAGGCGTTGGGGCAGAAGGCGCAGCGTTTCAATGTTTTCCGCGCGCACCTCGGCCGTGTAGCTTGCCGGGGCGGTGAAGTGGCCAATGGGATAACGAAGTTCGTCCAAATTGCACATAAATGGAATCTTACCGTGAGGACACGGCTGAGCTTGGCCGCGGGGGGCGAAACCAGGCTGAGTGGCCCGGCCCGGGCGATGGAGCTGCCCGGGAACCGGGAATCGCCTCAGGCGTGGTGTTGCGTGGAATGCGGGTGATGGTGGTGATGATGATGATGGTTTCCGGCAGCAAAGGCCGGGCTGGCAAAGATCAACAGCAGCAGCGAAGCGAGGAATATCTTCTTCATGGGGAAAACTCTACCAGAGCGTCGGCGGTGGCGGGAGAGGATAATGCGCCGCGAATCCAAACAGGAACGGGGCGGCGCGCGGCATTCCCAAGCCGGTCCAGCGTAAACTGGGAGCCATATGAGCAAACCGGACGTTTCCCCACATCCCGGCCACCAGCGCTACTTCTTTGAGAAATTCGGCATTACCGAGCGTTTGCTGGAACGCTGCCTGGGCGAGGCTCTCTCGGCTGGTGGCGATTATGCCGACCTCTACTTCGAATCGGTGACGGCGACGGCGCTGGGCGTGGACGAGCAGATTGTGAAGTCGGCCAGCCAGGGCACCAGCGCGGGCTGCGGCATTCGCGTGCTTTCCGGCGAGCGGACGGGCTACGCCTATACCGACAACCTGAGCCCGGAGCGGCTGCTACACGCGGCGCGGACGGCGGCGCTGATTGCCTCGGGGCCGGCCAAGCAGCCGGTGCAGGGATTTACGGAGACGAAGGGCGCGGACCTTTACCCGGTTCCGCTGGGGGGATTCGACCTGAACCTGGCGGCGCGGCTGGAGTTGATTCTGCGGGCAGACCGGGCGGCTCGGGCGTACGACCCGCGCATTGTGCAGGTCCGCGCCAGCTACTCCGAGGAGTTGCGGCGGATTCTGATTGCCGCCTCCGACGGGGCCTTCGCCAGCGACACCCAGCCGCTTTGCCGGCTGAATGTATTTGTCGTGGCCAAGGACGACGCCAACACCACCAAAGGCTCTGCGGGCGCCGGAGGACGGGCGGGACTGGAACAATTTGTGGAGAGCAAGAGCCCGGAGGGCCTGGCGCGGGAGGCGGCGCGCGGGGCGATTCTGCAACTGGGCGCGGTGGCTGCTCCGGCGGGCGAGATGGAAGTGGTGCTGGGGCCCGGCTGGCCGGGAATCCTGCTGCATGAGGCTGTGGGCCACGGGCTGGAAGCGGACTTCAACCGCAAGAAGACTTCGGCCTTTGCGGGGCTGATCGGGCAACGGGTGGCCAGTACAAAGGTGACCGTGGTGGACAACGGAACCATCGCCGGGCGGCGCGGCTCACTGAATGTGGACGACGAAGGCACGGCCACGCAGGAGACGGTCCTGATTGAGAACGGCGTGCTGCGCGGCTATCTGACCGACAAGCTTTCGGCGCGGCTGATGGGCGCGGCTAACACCGGTTCGGGCCGGCGCGAGAGCTATCAGTCGATTCCCATGCCGCGCATGACGAATACGTACATGCTGGCCGGCGACGACTCACCCGAGGACATTCTGCGTTCGGTCAAGCATGGCCTGTACGCGGTCAACTTCGGCGGCGGACAGGTGGACATCACCAACGGCAAGTTTGTCTTCTCAGCCTCCGAGGCTTACCTGATCGAGGACGGCAAAATCACCGTGCCGGTGCGCGACGCCACGTTGATCGGCAACGGCCCTGAGGCGCTGAAGTATGTCTCGATGGTGGGCAACGACTTGAAGCTGGACCAGGGCATTGGCACCTGCGGCAAGGATGGGCAGAGCGTGCCGGTGGGCGTGGGCATGCCGACCATCAAGCTGGACAAGATGACGGTGGGGGGAACGGGCAGGTAGCTCTGGAGTGAATGATGGCTCGAATGATTCAGATGGAAGTCAGGAAATGGTCTGGCGTTGGCCAAGATCGCACTTTTGGATGGCAGCTCATCTCGGTGGAGGATGCGTTTCGCTTGGGGGACGAAACATTTAGGTGTCCCGAGTGTTTTGGAAGAGTGAAACTCATGTCTGCCTCAGAGAATCCCCCGATGGCAGCCCACGGGGAGCATTTTCAAAGGAATGAGGGGTGCAGTCTGGGCGATTGCTTCGGCGGGGAAAAGCGCATCCATTCTTCGCCGCTCATCTGAACGGCACTGTTTGTAACTCAAGCAGCGTCTTCGAGCTTGACGGTAACTTTGCGCCCCAGCGCTGATGCGATATTCACCAACGCATCGATGGAAAAACGCGCAATCCGTCCGCGCAGCAGGTCGTTGATGCGCGGCTGTGTTACTCCGCAGCGCTTTGCTGCCTCCGCTTGAGTCCATCCGTTCTGTTTGATCACCGCTTCGATTTCGTCCATGAGCTGGGAACGCAGGCCCAGGTTTGCAGCCTCTTCCGGTGTGTCTGCAATCGCATCCCAGACGTTGGCAAATCTCTGCTTCTCCAAATCGGTCACCGCTCACCTCGCATGAGTTGTTTGAACCGCAGCTTGGCGGTTTCCTTATCCTGCTTTGAAGTCTGCATCGTCTTCTTTTGAAAAGCATGCAAAACGTAGATGGCATCGGCCAGGCGCGCTGTATAAATCACTCGATAGATTCCCGACTCATCCCGAACCCGAATCTCCTCGACGCCCTTTCCAATCTCCGGCATCGGTTTGAAGCTGTACGGCGGAAACCCCTGTTGCACCTTCGCAAGCTGGCGACCAACGTTCTGACGCGCGTCCTTGGGAAAACCGCTGATCACTTTCAGCGAATCCCCAAGGAACTCAACTTCTTTCATGGTCGCATTATATCCAACTGGATATAAACTGCAAGCTCATGCCGCAAATTCCCTCCTCGGTGCCGAATCACACGCCATTTTGTTACTGTTGACCCATGTCTGAAACTTCCGTTCAACCCGATTTGACTGCTTTGGACCTTGAATCCCTGACCGCCGATGTGGTGGCGCTGGCCGTGAAAGCCGGCGCCAGCGAAGCCGAGGCGGTGGCGCGGGAGGGCGACGAATTCAGCGTCAACGTGCGCATGGGCGAGGTGGAGACGCTGAAGGAGTCCGGCTCGCGCGGGCTGGGGCTGCGGGTGTTTCTGGGACGGCGGTCGGCTTCGGCCTCGACCAGCGACCTGACGCCAGAGGGTATTCGGCTGGTGGTGGAAGGCGCGATGGCGCTGGCCAAGGTCACGGAAGAGGATCCCTTCGCCGGATTGCCGGAAACAGCCGATTTTGGCTCGCTCAAGGACGACTTGCACCTCTATTTCGAGGATGTTTACTCGCTGCCGGGCGCAGAGCGCATCGAGTGGGCACGGCGGGCTGAGGCGGCTGCTCTGGAGGCGGACCCGCGCATTACCAACTCCGACGGCGGCAGCTTTGACGCTTCCACCGGGCGCATGGCTCTGGCCAATTCGCGGGGATTTGTGGGCGGCTACCGGTCCAGTTACGCGGGCGTTGCGGCGGCGCCGCTGGCTGTCGACGTGAACGGCACCATGCAGCGCGATGGCTGGTGGAGCGGAGCGCGGCGGATGAAGGATCTGGATTCGCCGGAGTCTGTAGGTAAAGAGGCGGCGCGGCGAACGCTGCGGCGGTTGGGAGCGCGGCGCGTGGCCACGCAGAGGGTTCCCATCGTCTTTTCGGCGGAGGTGGCGCGGTCGCTGGTCGGCTCGGTTTTCGAGGCCGCTTCGGGCGATTCCATCTGGCGCGGAGCGTCCTTTTTGGCCGGCAAGCTGGGCGGGCAAATCGGCGCGAAAAGCCTGACGATTGTGGACGACAACACCATGCTGCTGCCGAATGGCGCGGGCGGCTTCGGGACCTCGCCCTTCGACGGCGAGGGGCTGCCTTCGCAGCGCACGGTGGTGGTGGAAAACGGCATTCTGTGCACCTACCTGCTGAACTCTTACACGGCGCGCAAGCTGGGAATGAAGTCCACGCACAACGCCTCACGAGGGCTGGCCGGCGCGCCGGGAATCGGCTGCGGCAATCTCTATCTTCAGCCGGGAACCGAGACGCCGGAGGAGATCATCGCCGCGATTCCAGCGGGGCTTTATGTGACCGGTCTGATGGGCTTTGGCGTCAATGTGGTCACCGGCGACTACTCGCGGGGCGCGACTGGCCTCTGGATCGAGAATGGGCAATTGACGCATGCGGTGGAGGAAGTGACCATCGCCGGGAACCTGGGCGAGATGCTGCGCAATGTGACCGCGATCGGCAACGACCTGGAGTTTCGTGGCTCGGTGGCCTCGCCCACGCTGCGCATCGACGGGATGACGATTGCCGGGGCTTGAGGGTCTTTTCGATAGCTTGAAAGGTGCAAACTATGAACAGGTTCTGCAAAGCCGTCTTGATGGCAGGATGCGTTGCAATGGGGTTGATTTCTGCGGGAGCCCGTGCGCAAACCAGCCAGGATTCGGTTCTGCTCATCACAGATGCACTTAAGGTGGTCGGCGAAATTACGGTGGGTGACACAAGAGCTACTTTGGAGCGTGAATTCGAACTCGAGGGCGGATTGCAATCCGCAGGGCGATCGAGATACGTGTTCAAAAAGTGCCACCTGATTAAGATTGAGGTGGAGTTCTCTCACAAGGGTGATTCATCCTGGACGGATTTTTCTCCAACAGACAGTATTGTCCATGTTTCAAAGCCTTACCTGGAATACCCCATTACTGATTGATGGCTTCGGGGCCAGAGGATGAATTTGCCAACCGATCTGCAATCCATTCCCTTCGACCCGGCCAACGCCAGGGGGGCTCTCGATCAATTGCCCACCAGTCCGGCGGTCTTCGCCCTCTATGGAGCCGAAGCGCACGCCGAGCCTTATATCGGCCGGACCCCCAATTTGCGGGGGCGGCTGGAGCGGCTCCTGCAACCCTCGGCCAAACATCCGCGGCGGCTGCAACTGGCCGGGCGGGTGCGGCGCATCGCCTGGCGGCTCACCGGCTCCGATTTCGAGTCGCTTCTGGTCCAGTTTGAATTGCTCCGCGAGGTCCACGGCACGAAGTGCCTGGAACGGATGCACCTGCGGCATCCGGCGTTTGTGCGCTACCTAGGCAGCAACCGCTTTCCGCGCATTACAGTGACCTACCGCCCCAGCCAGCGCGAAGCCGAGTGGGCCTACGGGCCGTTTGCCTCGCGCGCGGCGGCGGAGCGCTTTGCCGACGAGGCGCTCAAGCTGTTTCTGCTGCGACGTTGCACGGACGAGCTGGACCCCCATCCCGATCATCCCGGCTGTGTTTACTCCGAAATGAAGATGTGCCTGGCTCCCTGCTACCAGGGCTGCACGGACGAGCGCTATGCCGAGGAAGCTGCGGCGGTGGAGCAATTTCTCTCCACGCGCGGAGAGAGCCGGCTGGTGGTTTTGCGCGGCGAGCGGGAGGAGGCTTCCGCACGACTCCAGTTCGAGGAGGCCGCGGCGATTCACTCTCAAGTCCAGCGCGTGGAGGGTATACGGGCGCTGGCTCCCGAGCTGGTTCGGCCGCTGAACCGTCTGCGGGCCGTGATTCTGCAGGCTTCGGCCAATGCGGACGAGGTTGCGGTTTTTCTTTATGAGAATGGCCGATTGCGCGGGCCGGCGGGGTTTTCCACGGTGGGCATGAGAATCCAGAACGAGCAGTCGGGGTCCACGTCGCTGTTTGCGCAGCCCATGGCTTTGGAGCCGATCCCGGAAGCGCCGGCCCCGCAAACCCCAGCCTCAGACGCGCCGCTTCCGGAACTTCGCACCCCGGAGACTCCGGGCGTCGAGCCCGTTCCCGAAGCGCCTGTCCGTGCCGCGCGCGGAGTGCTGGAATCGCGCATGGAAGAAGCCTTGGCGGCCCTGGCCGAGTCTGCCGGTCCACCCTCCGCAACCGTTCGCCAAGGGCATCTGGCGCTGCTCAAGCGGTGGTACTACCGGCCGGAAGTGCGGCGCGTGGGCGAAGTTTTCTTTCCCGACGACGAAGGCCGCTGGCCCATAAAGCCCATGCTGCGCGGAGTGGGGCGGGTGTTCGCGGGCAAGATCAAGGCGCAAGTCTCCAGTTCCTGACACCTGTTCCGCCGCTGACTCCAACAAGCCGCTGCCTGATACACTGACCGGGCAAGGAGAAACCGGGAAAACGCTATGGTTGAACTGCTTCCGTCCATTTTGTCAGCGGATTTCGCCCACCTGGCGGACCAGGTGGCTGCGGCCGAAAAGGGTGGCGGCACGGTCATCCACGTGGATGTGATGGATGGCCATTTTGTGCCCAACATTACCCTTGGACCGCCGGTGGTGAAGAGCCTGCGCAAGGCCACGCGCCTGCCGCTCGACTGTCACCTGATGATCGAGAACCCGGACGAGTACATTCCCGCTTTTGCCGATGCCGGGGCGGATTGGGTCAGCGTCCACTACGAGGCCTGCCGGCACCTGCACCGCTCGCTGGAGCTGATTGCCCAGCACGGGATGAAGCCGGCGGTGGTGATCAACCCCGCCACGCGCGTGGATTTCCTCACTGAAATTTTGCCCATGGTCCACCATGTGCTGGTGATGAGCGTCAATCCGGGCTTTGGCGGCCAGAAATTCATTGAATTCTCCCTCGACAAGATTCGGCGTCTGGCTCAGTTGCGCCAGGAGCTGGGGCTGGCATTTAGAATCGAGGTGGACGGCGGCGTGGCTCACGATACGGTGGAGCGCATCGTCCAAGCAGGAGCGGACCTGTTGGTGGCCGGAAACGCTGTTTTTGGCGCCGGCGAGCCGGAGCGGGATGCGCGGTTGTTGCTGGAAGCAGCTCGCGATGCGGCAGGCGAGTAGGACACATAGGACTCTTTAGAATCAGTTTGGAAAAAGCGTACGGCCTGTCGACGGGCTGGCGCAGCTATGAGGTGGTATGAACCGGTTGTCCAAGAAGATTGCCGCGGCGGCTCTGGCGGTTCTGTTGTTGGGTGGAGTTGCGGCCCAGGCCAAGGACAAGAAGCCCAAGCACAAGAAGAATCAGGACTTGAGCGCCAACCCGCTGGCCAATGTGGCCTCGAAGCAGCCCGACAAGGAGCTCTTCGACAAGGCCATGATCGCCATGAAGAAGGGCCGCTACGATGTCTCCCGGCTCGATCTGCAGACCATGCTGAATACCTATCCGGAGTCGGAATACCGGATGAGGGCCAAGCTGGCGGTGGGCGACAGTTGGTTCAAGGAGGGCGGCACGGCGGCGCTGACACAGGCCGAGGCCGAATACAAGGATTTCATCACCTTCTTCCCCAACGCTCCCGAAGCCGCCGAAGCCCAGATGAAGGTAGCCGACATCTACTACCAGCAGATGGAGAAGCCGGACCGCGACTTCAACAATGCGCAGCGCGCCGAGGTTGAGTACCGGAACATGATCAACACGTTCCCCGACTCCGCCCTGGTGCCCCGCGCCAAGCAGAAACTGCGCGACGTGCAGGAAGTGATGGCCGAGCGCGAGACGCAGATTGGTCTTTACTATGGCAGCCGCGAGAACTTTACGGCGTCCATTGCGCGCCTGGAGACGGTGGTGGATACATATCCGCTCTACTCCAAGAGCGATCAGGCCCTTCTAGGTATCGGCGACGCATATGCCGGGGAAGCGCACGCGGTTCAGATTGCGGCCCATCTTCCCGGCGCAGTGCGGGAGCGGCTCCACTCGATCTATCAGGATCGCGCTGCCGCAGCCTATACCAAGGTGATTACCCGCTATCCGATGGCTCCCCACGTGGAAGACGCGCGTGACCGCCTGGTGGCCATGAACCGGCCGGTTCCCGAGCCCACAGAGGCAGCTCTTGCCGAAAACGACGCCGAAGAGCGCAGCCGCCAGCCCTTGCACTTTACCGACAAGACTCTGGGACTGATCAAGCACGGACCGACAGTGGTGGAAGCTGTCCACGTCGGCGAGCCGAGCCTGGCGGACCCCAAGAGAAAGATCGCGCCGGATGTGACCCGGGAAAACATCGCGATGTTCAACGAAGCGCTCAATGCCGGCAAGCCGGTGCCTGCTCCCGGTACGGCTACGCCAGTAGGCCCCAACGAGCCGCCGCGCAGCGACCAGCCCTCGCAGGCGCCGTTGCAGCTTGAGCGGCCGGGCGAAGGTACGGGGGTGGGCGTACAGGTGGTGAGCGCTCCTTCCTCGCCGGCTGCGGCCGATCCCAATGCCGTCATCAAGGCGGTGGGTCCGGTGAATACGGCTCTTCCGGCAGCGGAAAAGCCTGCGGAGGCTCCCTTGCAGATCAACGACGTGAAGGCGGGCTCGACCCCGGCCGCAACGGTTGCCGATGGCAAGAAGAAGAAGCCCAAGGCCGACCTGAGCGACGAGTCCTCCAGTAAAAAGAAGAAAAAGAAGGGCTTGAGCAAGATCAACCCGTTCTAAACAGACAGCAAATTGAAGGAATCAAGAAGGCCGCATCCCAACCGGGTGCGGCCTTTTTGAATGGTTCGTGCCCCGGTTGGCCCCGCACAACGTGACTTTTGCGTAGCCTCATGTATGCTAGCGGGGCAAAGGAGGCATCGGTCATGCCGAAATTCGTCATTGAGCGGGAAATTCCAGGGGCCGGCGAGCTCACGCCCGAGCAACTGAAGGCAATTTCTCAAACGTCGTGCGGTGTCCTGCGGGAGTTGGGACCTCAGATCCAGTGGGTACAGAGCTATGTGACCGACAACAAGATCTATTGCGTCTACATCTCCCCGGACGAAGAGACGATTCGCAAGCACGCGCAGATGGGCAAATTTCCGGCGAACCGCATCTCGCAAATCCGGACGATCATCGATCCGACGACCGCCGAATAAAGTGAATTTCAGGCGGCTGCCGACCTGGAAATCGGCCCTGCCGCCGCGCCTTGCCGGCAACCGCCTCTGCCGCACATCTGGTAAAGTGGGGAGTGGTCCCCTCGCTTGAAAGCCTCTCTGAGAGGGGCTTTTGGCCAGACCCCCGGGGGCTATCCGGACAAAACCCCCATGCCGCACGATCTGCCGAAAGCCTACGACCCCACCGCCATTGAAGATCACTGGGCCGAATACTGGGTGCGCGAGAACCTTTTCGCCCAGTCCGCCCCCGATTCCGCGTCCGCCACGCCCTCCGGTGAGTCGTTCACCATCCTGCTGCCGCCGCCCAACGTGACGGGCCGGCTGCACATGGGCCACATGCTCAACCAGGCGGAGATGGACATCCTGACTCGCTGGCGGCGCATGAGCGGACGGCGCGCCCTGTGGCTGCCCGGCACCGACCACGCCGGCATCGCCACGCAGATGATGGTGGAGCGCCAGCTCACCGCCGAAGGCAGTTCGCGCCAGCAGCTTGGCCGCGAAGCCTTTGTGGAGCGCGTGTGGGCGTGGAAGCGTCACTACGGCGGAGCAATCCTGGACCAGATGAAGCGCCTGGGCGCCTCGGTCGATTGGCAGCGCGAGTACTTCACCATGGACGAGAACCTCTCCGTGGCGGTGCGCGAGGCCTTTGTCCGCCTGCATGAGCAGGGGCTCATTTATCGCGGCGCGTACATCGTGAACTGGTGCCCGCGTTGCCAGACTGCGATCAGCGATCTGGAAGTGGTGCACGAGGAGCAGAAGGGGCATCTCTGGGAGATTCGGTACCCTGTCCTCGACGCCGAAGGCAAGGACACGGGCGAGTTCCTCACAGTCGCTACTACGCGCCCCGAGACCATGCTGGGCGACGTGGCTGTGGCCATTCATCCCGAAGACGAGCGCTACCTGCACCTGCACGGCAAAAAGCTTCGCCTGCCGCTGGTGGGACGCGAGATTCCCGTCATTCTGGACGAGTGGGTCAGCCGCGACTTCGGCACCGGCGCGGTCAAGGTGACCCCGGCGCACGATCCCAACGATTTCGCCATGGGCCAGCGCTACAATCTACCTTCCATCAACGTGATGGACGACCAGGGCAAGATCAATGTCAAGGGCAGCGCTTACCTCGGGCTTGATCGCTACGTAGCCCGCAAGCGCATCGTGGCCGACCTGGAAGCGCAGGGCCTGCTGGCCGGCATCAAGGACCACACCAACAACGTGGGCCATTGCGACCGCTGCAAGACGGTCGTGGAGCCGCGCCTCTCGACACAGTGGTTCGTTAAAATTCAGCCGCTGGCCGACAAAGCCATCGCCGCGGTCAAGCCGGACGAAAACGGCAAGAAAGCGATCAACTTTACCCCCGAGCAATACGAGAAGACCTATATCAACTGGATGGAAAACATCCACGACTGGTGCATCTCGCGCCAGCTCTGGTGGGGACATCGCATTCCTGCGTGGCACTGCGCCGATTGCCACAAAATCACCGTGGCGCGCCAGGACCCGACCGCGTGCGCGCATTGCGGATCGGCCAAGATCACACAGGAAACCGACGTGCTGGACACATGGTTCTCCTCGGGACTGCTGCCGGTTTCGGTCTTCGGGTGGCCCAATATCACGGCGGAAAATCGCGCTGATTTCGACGCCTTTTATCCGACCAGTCTGCTGGTCACCGGCTTCGACATTCTCTTCTTCTGGGTTGCCCGCATGATCATGCTGGGCTGCTGGTTCGCGGGCGATGTGCCCATGCCCGATGGATCGAAGCGCGAGCTGAAGGATTCGGTTCCGTTCCGCGAAGTTTACATCCACGCCCTGGTGCGCGACGCCAACCGCGAGAAGATGTCCAAGACCAAGGGCAACGTCGTCGATCCCATCGAGATCGTCAAGCAGTACGGGACGGATGCGGTGCGCTTCACGCTGGCCAGCATGGCCTCGCCGGGCACCGACATCGCCTTCAACGTGGCCCGCACGGAGGGCTACCGCGCCTTCGCCAACAAGATTTGGAACGCCGCCCGCTTCCTGTTCATGAACGTGGACAAGGCAGCGGAGTTTGGCATTACGGTTGATCCGGCCGCTTTGGGCGGTATGCCCGCGGTGGACGAGAATGCGCCGCTCGAAGCTCGCTGGATTGTGGCCGAGCTGCACGCGACCGCGGCCAAGGTCAACCAGTCGCTCGAAAACTACCGCTACGACGACGCGGCCAACACAATCTACCAGTTCTTCTGGGGCAGCTTCTGCGATTGGTATTTGGAAATCGTCAAGCTGCGGCTGGACTTTCCGATGGATGGGCCGGAGAGCGAGCCCGCAAGTGAGCAAGCCAGCAAGTCAGCAGGCAGAAAAGCTGCTCTCACCACGTTGGTCTCGGTCTTCGAGGCTTATCTGCGGCTGCTCTCGCCCTTCATGCCCTTCCTGACCGAAGAAATCTGGCACGCCCTCTACGACGGCAACCCGCCAGCGAAGTCGATTGCGCTGACGCAGTACCCGCGGGGAATCGCTACTCCCGATGAGGCTTTGGCGGAGATGACTCTGGTTCAGGACGTCATTGGTGAAGTCCGCGCTTTGCGCAAGGAGATTGGCGCAGAGGAAAAAGCGGTTACACCCATTGAAATCCGCATCAATGAGCAGTTGCGTCCCCTTGTGCAGAGAAATACCGCCATTGTTGAACGGCTGGCGCGTGTTGCCGAGATCCGGTATGTAGCCGATCTCACTGCCGGTCTTGCCAAGCATTCAGCGGCCAATTTCGATGTCGCGGTGATCTACGAGCGCACCATCGACGTTCCCGCCGAGCGCGCACGTTTGACCAAGGACATTGAGAAGTTTGAAAAGGGAATGGCCGCCGCTGCGCGCCAGTTGGGCAACGATGGCTTCCTGGCCAAAGCTCCGGCAAAGGTGGTCGAAGGCCTGAAGAAGCAGGAAGCAGAAACGCGCCTGCTGCTGGAAAAAGCCCAGGCCGCGTTGGCTGCGCTGCCGACAAACTGATTACTGATCCCTGACCACTGACCACTGTTTTCCGAAGGAAAACTCGTATGGATTGGAAGAGCAGCCGCATCGACACGTTGCTGGAGCAGGCCTTGTTGGAAGACAAGGCCGCCGGCGACACCACCACCAACCTCACCATCGACCCCGACCTGCGCGCCTCGGCCTCCATCATCGCCCGCCAGGAGATGGTGGTGGCCGGGCTGGGCGCGGTCCCGCGTTTTCTTGAGATTTTTGCGCGCCTGGACCGGCGTCCGCAGGCGCAGACGCGCTTCGAGGTCATCAGCCATCCGGAGATCTTTGACGGCGTGCGCGTCCGCGACGGAAAAGTGCTGGCCGTGATCCGGCACAATGCGCGCGTGCTGCTCAGTTGCGAGCGGGTGATCCTGAACCTGATGCAGCACCTCAGCGGCATTGCTACTTTGACGCGGCAGTATGTGGACGCCATCCACGGAACCCACGCCCACGTGCTGGACACGCGCAAGACCGTTCCTGGCCTGAGGGTCCTGGAGAAGTACGCGGTGCTGTGCGGCGGGGGAACGAACCACCGGCTCGATCTGGCCTCGGCCATTCTCATCAAGAACAACCACATCTCCCTGGGCGGCGGGATGCGCACGGTTCTGACGCGCGCACTGGAGCAGCGCAAGAAGGGCCAGAGGGTGCAGGTCGAGGTACGCAGCCGGCAGGAGCTCGAAGACGCCCTCCAATACGGCGCCGAGGCCATTCTGCTGGACAACATGAAGCCCGCCGAGGTGAAGCGGGCAGTGACGCGGATCAAGGCCGCGACCGCGGGACAGACAGAGCGCTGGATTCCCACTGAAGCATCCGGCGGCATCGTGCTTGAGAACATCCGCGCCTATGCCGAGACCGGCGTGGACTTTATCAGCGTCGGCGCTCTCACCCACTCCGCCCGGGCGGCGGACATTTCGATGCGCATCGAAGCGGAACCGAGCTAGGCGTGTTTGACCTTGCCAAGTTGGACGCCGCGCTGGCCGGCAGTGTTTTTGCGGGCAAGCTGCACTTTTCTCCGGTTACAGAATCCACCAATACTGACGCCCTGGCAGCCGCGCGCAGGGGTGCGGAGCACGGGTCCGTCTGGTTTGCCGATGAGCAACGCTCCGGCCGCGGCCGCGGCGATCATGCGTGGCACTCCGCTGCCGGCGAAGGCCTCTACGTGAGTGTGCTGCTCAGGCCGCTGATTCCCGCCGCGCGCCTGCCGTTGCTTCCGCTGGCTGCAGGATTGGCCGCAGCCGAAGCTGTTCGCACTGCCGCAGGGCTTGCCGTGGATCTCCGCTGGCCCAACGATCTGCTGATTGGTTCACGCAAGGCGGGCGGCATTCTGGTCGAGGCCAAAAACCAGGGCAGTGGGGTGGCCTTCGCCGTCGTCGGCATCGGCATCAACGTTCACCAGACGGACTTCGACCCCACCCTGGCCACGGCGGCAACGTCGCTGGACCTTGAAGCTGGTCGTCGCATCAGCCGTCAGGAATTACTCGTCGCCCTGCTAAAATCTCTGGAGCGCGAGACGCTCGGACTGCTGGAACCGGCCTCTTTAGCGACGATTCCCGCGCGGGTGGAGCAGGCCTCCACGTGGATTCGCGGGCGTCGGGTCGAGGTGCACGGACCGCAAGCCTGCACCGGCGCCACGGACGGGCTGGACGAGCACGGATTCCTGCGGGTGCGCTCCGCGGAGGGCCTGGTTACCGTGCAAACCGGCGGCATTCGCGCCGCACAGAAAAGTTGAGAGAGCCATGCTGCTAGCGATCGATGTAGGCAATACGAATACGGTGCTGGGACTTTACCGGCTGGACGGCAAATCGGCGTCGCCGGCGACTGGTTCTGGTCGCGATGCTGGGCAAAAGCCCGAACTGGCTGCGCACTGGCGCATCACCACCCATCGCACGCAGACCGTGGACGAGTACGGCGTCTTCTTCGTCAAGCTCTTTGAGATGAAGGGGCTGGCTCCGAGCCAGGTGACGCACATTATCATCTCATCGGTGGTGCCGCCGCTCGATTCGACTCTGCGCGACGTCTGCCAGGAGTATTTTCATCTGCAGCCGCTCTTTGTGGAGCCGGGCATCAAGACGGGTATGCCGGTGTTGCAGGATAATCCCGCCGACCTGGGCGCGGACCGGCTGGTGAATTCCATCGCCGCGTTTGAGTGCTATGGCGGCCCGTGCATCGTGGTGGATTTCGGCACGGCGACCACCTTCGACGTGATTTCAGCCAAGGGCGAGTATATTGGCGGGGCGATTGCGCCTGGCCTGGGCCTGAGCGCCGATGCGCTTTTCACGCGCGCGGCGCGGCTGAGCCGAGTGGACATCAAGCGGCCGCCCAAGGCCATCGGCTACAACACCGTGACGCACCTGCAGAGCGGGCTCTACTACGGCTACATCGGCCTGGTGGACGGCATTCTGGAGCGCATCGTTGCCGAGCTGGACGAGAAGCCGAAGGTTGTCGCCACCGGCGGGCTGGCGCGGCAAATCTCGGAGGACTCGCGCTACATCTCCGAGATCGACGACATGCTCACGCTCGACGGCCTGCTGATTCTCTTCGAGCGCAACCGCACGGCCAAGCCGCGCGGACGGGCGCGCTGAGAACCCCGGTGCTCAACTACTACAACTACTTTACGGAGATCGAGGAACGCTTCCAGCAGAGGCGTGGAGCGCTGTTGATGCTCTCCACGCTGGACTGGGCGCTGATCGAGACTTGGCGCGACGCGGGCATTCCGCTGGAAGCTGCGCTGCGCGGCATCGACGCGGCCTTCGACAAGTACGATGCGCGGCAGAAGCGCGGCCGTATGCGGTCCATCAACGGCCTGGCCTGGTGCGCGCAGGCGGTGATGGACGCCGCCGAGGAAATGAAGGAAGCCGCCGCAGGCAGCAAGCGCCCCGAAGGCGATGCCACTCCCGAGCGCGAATCGGGCTTTGAAGAAGATCGAGTGGCGGCCCACCTGGAATCGGCCGCAGTGGCTCTGGACGCGGTAACGGTGGCCGGGGAAGCCTGCACTGCGACTGCGCGGCGTCTGCGCGAACTGGCGGCAGAAGCGCTGGCGGCGGGCAAGGAAACCGAGGACGCTCAGGATCTGGAAGCGCTGGAACGCACTCTTACTGTGCTTGAAGAAAAACTTTACGCCGCGCTGACGGCGGCCGCTCCCGAAGAGTTGTTGGTCGGGCTCAAAGAGCACGCAGCGCGCGAGCTGGCCCCTTATCGCAGCCGCATGGGCGTGGTGCAACTGCGCCAGGTGGAACAGCAGTTTGTGCAGAAACAATTGCTGGTCCACTACAACCTGCCGCGCCTCAGCCTGTTCTACATGAGTCAGCAATGAAGCCTCCCCGCAAAACCTCCGCGCCCGTTCGCGGCGTTGCCGCTCAATCCGCAAGGTCCCAGGCCGTACAACTTCAGCTTGCAGAGCCGCAACTCGTCGAAATCGAGAAGCCGGTCTACGGAGGCTCGTTTCTGGCGCGCGTGGAGGGCAAGACTATCTTTGTGCCGCTTGCGCTGCCCGGCGAAGAGGCGCGGGTGCGGGTTGTCGAAAGCAGATCGGGCTATTCGAGCGCGGAGGCCGAGGAGATTGTCTCTCCATCTCCGGAGCGCGTGCCTCCTGTCTGCCCGCACTTTGGCGTCTGTGGCGGCTGCCACTATCAGCACGCAGACTACGCGGCGCAAGTGGGCTGGAAAAAGACGATTCTGCGCGAGACGCTGGAGCGCGGGGGCGTCGAAGTACCTGCAGAGCTGGACGTGCTGGCCGCAGAACCCTGGGGCTATCGCAATCGCATCCGCCTGGCCTTCGATGCGGCAGGAAATCCCGGCTATCGCGGGCGTCGTTCGCACGCCGTGGTTCCGGTCAGCGAGTGTCCCATTGCCGCGCCGCTGCTGGTGAAAGCCGCACGGACGTTTGCTGAGATCGCGCGGAAATCTGCGCCCGTTTTGCGGCCCACCGAGATTGCGCTCTTCTGCAATGCCGACGAATCCGCGCTGCTGGCCACGCTTTTTGTGACCACGCCGGCCAAGGCTCGTTTCGACCAACTTGCGAAGGCAATGCACGAGCGCATTCCCGCGTTCATTGGCGCGGAACTGGTGATCGAAGCCCGTGCTGCTTACCCACAGCGCAGACTCGCGCAGTGGGGTGTCGCGTCGCTCGATTATCGCGCTGCCGGCTTCGACTATCGCGTGGACCACGGAGCTTTTTTCCAGGTAAATCGCTGGCTGGTGGACGCCCTGGTCGAGCGCGTGACCGCTGGGCAAAAGGGCATCTTGGCCTGGGACCTGTTTGCGGGAGTCGGGCTCTTTGCGCACAAGCTTGCTGCGGCTTTTGAGCGCGTGGTTGCGGTTGAGTCAGCGCCTTTCGCCACCGCGGCCCTGGCTCACAATCTTCGCGGCAACGGCGGCAAGGCCGTGACGGCGGAGACGCTGGCGTACCTCAGCCACGTGCGCGCGGACCAGCACCCCGATCTGATTGTGGTGGACCCGCCCCGCACCGGACTGGGCGCGGAAACCACGGCGCTGCTGGGGAAAGTGGCCGCACCCGCGATGGTGTACGTTTCCTGCGATCCCGCTACGCTGACGCGCGACCTGCGCGCGCTCGTTGCTTTCGGCTACGCGATCGAGTCCGTCGCCCTCGCCGACCTCTTTCCGCAGACATTTCACCTGGAAACAGTGGTCCGGTTGCGTCACGGCTGATAGGCTGGAGAGCCAGACAAGCTTTTCAACTTTTCAGGCGCGATGCAAACCGATTTCCCGAACTCGGTGGCAGGCATCGCCGGCGCCGCTTCGGCCGGCCTGGGAGCGGTGCCGCTCTTTCATGCCGCCTGGCTCTTTGCCGCCGGAATTGCAGTCGCCCACTGGCTCTGGACGCCGCCCAGCCTGACGTTGCTGGCGCTGGCTGCTGTGGCCGTGCTGTGCTGTGTAGCGGCGTTTGGCGCGCAACACATTGCCTGGTTTCCGTTAGCCGTGCTTTGGTTGGTGCTGGGCGCGTGGTGCGCGGAGATGGAGCCGCATCCGGCCCCCGCACCCGCCCTGGCCGCGCTCTCTGACGGGCTCATGCGTACCGTCGAAGGCACCGTCGTTGATGCCGGGCCAGTGAAGGGCGAACTCCAAGAGAACCTGGACCACAACGAACAGGGCGTTCCCGCTGTGGTCCAAAGGCCTTCGCAGCGAGTCGATCTGCGCGTCGAGAACATGGAGGTGGTGACCGACGCCGACGACTCCCAGGCGCCTGTTCAAGGCGGCCTGCGTTTGAACGTGCGCTGGCCCGCCGACCAAGCGGCAAGCGCAGCTCCTCCATCATTTCAGTGCGGAGAGCGCATCCGCTTCGTGGCCCGTCCGCTACAGCCGGAGGCGTATCACGATCCGGGTGCCTGGAGCCGCGAGGATTTTCTTCTCGATCAGGGAATCACAGCGACGGCTACAGTTCCTGTCGACCATGTGGAGCGGCTGGGGCAGGCACACGGTCTGCTTCTCTCCTGCCGCATCGCCGCCCTCCAGCACATTTCCAGCTCACGCCTGTTGGCCCTGCCCGCGGCCATGCGCAACTTGCCCGCACCGTTGCGCCTCAGCCAGGACGATGCCATCATGCTGGCCGCCATGGTGACCGGCGACCGTACCTACCTCACGCACTCGCTGCGCGTGGGCTTTGAGCGCACCGGCTCTTTCCACATGCTGGTGGTCTCCGGCTTTCACCTGGCCATTGTGGCCGGCTTTCTTTTCTGGATTGCGCGGCGACTGCGCTTGCCACGCGTGCCGGCCACGCTGCTCACCATTGCTGCTTCCTTCGGCTACGCGCTTTTTACGGGCTTTGCCACGCCGGTGCAGCGCTCGCTGTGGATGGTGACTCTCTACATGCTGGCCCGGCTCGTCTACCGCGAGCGCAGTCCACTGAACGCCATCGGTTTTGCCGCGCTGTGCCTGCTGGTCCTGAGCCCGCGCAGCCTCTTCGAGTCCAGCTTGCAGATGACATTGCTGGCCGTGGTCGCCATTGGCGGCGTTGCCCTGCCGCTTCTCCAAGCCAGCATTCACCCCTATCTGACGGCGACGCGGGATCTGCGCCTCACTGAAATCGACGGCAAGCTGGCTCCGCGCCAGGCGCAGTTTCGCTTGGGCCTGCGTGTCTTTGCCGCAGACGTGGAAACTGCCTGGAATGGGCCGTTGGGCAGCCGGTTCGCCTGGCGCGTTTTTCCCTGGACGGTGCGCTGGCTCCTGCGCATCGGCGAATTGCTTGCCGTCTCCTGCATCGTGGAACTGGCCATGACGCTGCCCATGGCTATCTACTTTCATCGCATCACGGTCTTCGCGCTGCCGGTCAACGTCTTCATTCTGCCGCTGCTTGCAGTCCTTATGCCCGCGGCGTTGGCCACGCTGCTGGCGCTCGCGGTCTGGCCAGCCGCCGCCGTGTTTCCAGGCGCCATTGTGGCCGTTTTTCTCCATTTCGGCGCCGGGTTGGTGCGGCTCTTCGGCTCGCTACCCTATGGCGATTTCCGCATTCCCGCGCCGCTGCTCGGTCCGTCGGCGGCCTTTTGCGCGCTGCTGGCGGCGGCCATTGTGCTTGCCCGCGGAGGCCGCTGGGCGCGCCGCGCGGCCTGGGTGGCCCTGGTGATGGCGGCGGGGGCTGCCGTGCTTCCCCGGCCGGTCCAGCACCCCCGCAATGCGCTGCTGGTGGAGGCCATCGACGTGGGACAGGGGGATTCCCTGCTGCTGATTACTCCGGAAGGCAAGACCCTGCTCGTGGATGGAGGCGGCTTTGGCGGCGGTCCGCGGCAGGCTCCGCAGGACTTCGACATCGGCGAGCAGGTGGTCTCGGAGGCGCTCTGGTCGCGCGGCATCCGCCGGCTGGATGTTGTCGCCCTGAGCCACGCCCACTCCGACCACATGGGCGGGTTGCCCTCTGTCCTGCGCAACTTCCGTCCTGCCGAACTGTGGGTGGGCAATAACCCCCATGTCGCGGCTTACAACGCGCTGCTCGACGAGGCCGCCGAGCTGCATGTTCGAGTGAAGACCCTGCGCGCCGGCGACAGCTTTCCGCTGGGTGAGACGCAGGTGAGCGTTCTGGCGCCCTTCGCGAGCTATCAACCCGGTCCCGAGCCCGGCAACAATGATTCGTTGGTGATGCGGGTGGCTTTTGGGGCCACTTCGGTTCTTTTGGAGGGCGATGCGGAGGCTCCGGTGGAAGAGGCGATGCTGGCCGAGCCGGGGCTGGCCAGTACGCTGCTGAAGGTGGGCCATCATGGCAGCATCACCTCCACCCGGCCCGAGTTTCTGGACCGCGTGGCGCCGCAGTGGGCCGTCATTTCCTGCGGCCTGCGCAACCGCTACGGGCATCCGCGCAAGGAAGTGCTGGAGGAGCTGGAAGCCGCCGGGGTGCGGACCTTCAGCACCGACATCAATGGCGCCGCCTGTTTCCGCCTGGACGGAAAGAACACTCAGCCCGACGCCTCCTGCGGCTGGCGGCAGAGTCCCTGAATCCAGCGGGATTTCCGGCATGCGGAACCGGGACCGAATCGGTCAGTTGGGGTCGGGAATCAAAACGGTCAATCGCATCCGCTGCTCCCGCGGTCGACGAATTGGCCTATAATCCAGGCGAGAAAATCATTCAAATGCACGATGCCTGAAACCGGACACCTGCAAATGAGGAGGCTGCCATGTTGAAGCCGTTATTGTATGTTTCCGCGCTGATCTTGTTTGGTGTTACCACATCGTCCACACCTGGGCTGACGACGCAGGAAACCGGTGCAGGTGCCAAAAATCAGAGCAAGCCCACCGCCCAATCCTCGACGCGCGCCAAGCAGATTTATGCTGTGGATTGCTTGATTTGTCACGGCGAAAACGGAAACGGAAAAACCGATATCGCCAAGGACATGAACTTATCGCTTGCGGATTGGACCGATGCCAAGTCGCTGGCCGGCAAATCCGATGAGGACCTGTTCAAGATCATCCGCAACGGCAAGGACAAGATGCCGGCCGAAGCCTCAGGCCGGGCCAAGGACGACGAAGTGCGGAGCCTGATCCACTACATTCGCAGCATGGGCAAGGACCAGCCGGACGCGACGCCCGCGCCTGCCGCCGAGCCAACACCCACGCCCGCGCCTGCGCCAACCAATTAGGGTTTTTCAGGGAGCCGCGGATGCCCATCGAGCGGGGCAGCCGCGGTTTCGATTCTGCACTTTCGAGATACCTCGAGGTCAACGGGCTTTTTCCTTTCCATGGCCCCAGCGAGAGGTCCTCGTCGGCGGGGTGGAAGAAAAATCTAATTGGCACGGCCTTCTGATGGCCATGTGAATCGAGTTTGCTCTAGACCTACCGTCGCACTTCGCCAGAATGCTGCGAGAGGACAAGGGCCCGGGCTCCTCTATTTTGCGGCTGTTTCAGGGTCCTGAAGGCCCCTGCTCCCTCCGCAAAAGCCGATCTACAACTGTAGTTCTAAAACGGAAACACTCCGAAAAGGCGCTTTTTAAGCGGCTTGGGTCCCAGAGCCGGAGCCGCCGGTGATGGAACCGGGGCGGGCGGGATCGGAGTTCCGTCTTTCTCCGGCGTTGGTCCGGTGCACGCATCGCTGCTGCCGGGTTCCCCTGGGGACAAGGGGGAAGCCCCAGCTTCGAGAGACTCCGGCGTCTCCGCGGAAGTTCCCGGTGGCTTCAAGCTTTGTATCAGGGCTTCCGGAATCTCCAGATTCAAGGCCTGTTCCGAGGACGGGGCCGCGGCAGCCGCTACCACCGCAGCCGCCACCACGTCGGCAGCACTCTTGTCCACCAGGCACGTCAGCAGGCCGGCGAGCTCATTCTTGGATCGTTGACTGGGGTGGATAAAGCGAACCCCCAGCAGGTTATTCCGGCTGGTCCATTGGGTGATGCCGGTCATCTTCAGCAACATCCCATGGATGGGCATCTCGACCACGACATGCGCCAGATTCCCGGCATCAAAGTGAGTCTCCGTGCGGATGCAGCAGCCCCCCAGGCTGACATCGACGATGGCGCAGGGGATCTTGTTCCCGTTGTACTTCAGGCTTCCCTGCGGGGTGTCCACCCCGTAGCGTTCGAAGATGCGGCGGTCGCGATTGCGCGTGTCTTGGCTGTTCTCTTCTCTCAACTCGCACGTCCCTGATGGGCCCTGTATCCGTGCCGCCCCTGCCTGCCGGGGCGCTTTCCCCAATCCACCTCGGCAGGCATGGGACGCAAACTTTTTGCGGCACGGCGCGGATGAAGCAACCCTAGCACTCGTCTTGCCATTTTCGACAGATTACATTGGAGTTTTCTAAAACCGAACCCTCAATCCGAACTGGATCTGCCGCTCGCGGTAAAAGTCGGTGGCGTTGATATTCACCGGCTGCCCGAAGGCCGTGCTGTTTGCCTTGGCGCCGTTCAGAAAGGTGAGAGTTGAGGGATCGCCCAGCGAGGAGCCTCGCTCGATGGAATAGCCGGTCGTCTCCAGCTGGGTCACGTTCTGGTGGTTGAAGAGGTTGAAGCTCTCGGCCAGCAGCTCCAACTGACGCATCGCCCCCAGGTTGAAGCTCTTGCCCAGGCGCAGGTCGGCCTTCCAGGTGGAGGGATAGCGGAAGGTATTGCGGCCAATGTTGTAGGCGCGCTTGTCGTTGCCCACGCCGTAGACGCGATTGTCGCCGCCGGAGCCGTTCATTCCCGGCGCCAGGGCTTCAATGGTCGATCCGGCCGAGGCGAAACCCACCGCCAGCGAACCCTCGGTGCGCATGGTGTAGGGCAAGCCGCTGCGGAATTGCCCGACGCCCGAGACTGTCCAGCCATTCGCCAGCCGTCCGCCCAGGCTGCGCAGCTTCCACGGCGTCTCCCAGGAGGCCATGACGGCAGCCGAGTGGCGCGCATCCAGGTTGCTGACGCCGTATTCGAGCCCAAAATCGGCGGGGTCCAGCACGTCGCTGCCGGCCACCTGCGCGCTTTCGTTGGGATTCCAGTCCATGGCATGGGAGTAGGTGTAATGGGCGCGCAGGCTGGGACCGCGCCGCCCATAGCGAACCAGCTTGATGGTGCCTGCCTCGTAGGTTGAATTGGCGCGGCTGAAGATTTCCGCAATCTGCTGGTAATTGGGGAGCAGGCGGCCACACTGGCCCGTCGCGTCCGCTTGCGTTGCACTGGCGCAGTCCGCAAACGGCCAGGAAGCGTAAAAAGGAACCGTGATCTTGCTGGCCTTGATGGGGCCCAGCCCGTCAGGGTCGACCACACGGTAGGTGATCGTTCCTGGATTGACCGCGGGGTCGTAATTGGTGTCGATGGAGACGGGAAGCCGGCGGCCCAGGCTGGCTACGGCGCTGGCGGTCAGCTCGATGTGGGCGGGCAGGGTTTCCTCTAGAGCCGCGACCCCCTGGTGCACCTGGGGATTGCGGAAGGTGGGGGCAAACTCAACCGCTCCGGGCTTCACGACGGTTGCCGGGTCGCCGGTCAGGACGTGGGGAAATGGCGGTGCGCCTCCGCCGTAATTGGGAAGGTCCAAGGTAGGCCGCATAAAGAAGTTGAGGTCTCCCTTGAGCGACCCGGTTTGGGTCAGCACGTTTTCGAGAGTCGCGTTCTGGGTGCGGCTTGCGTACATTCCGTAGCCCAGGCGCAGCACCGGCCAGTGGGTTTCGGCGCTTCCCACGGCCATGCTGAAGCGTGGACCCCAGCTATTGCCCAGAGACGGCAGCTTCCGGGTCAGCGGCAGATCGGAGTTTGCCAGCGCGGCGATCGGCGGCGGCAACTGCTCGCGTTCCCAGCGCAGACCGGCGGAGAAGACCACCAGCTTGTGCGGTTGCCATTGCGCGGTTGCGTATCCGGCCCAGTCGTTGGTGCTCAGGTGCCAGTCGGACGGGCCCAGGGTTTGAGAATAGTAGGAGTAGCAGGGCAGATCGCCCAACCCGCGCAGCGTGCCCGCTGAGTCGCGCCACACCTTGCCCGTCTGGTCGCAGTTGTGCTGGTCCATGGCGGAAAGCTGGCCGGCCAAGCCGAAATTGCTGAAGGCCAACGCATCGGAGATGAAGTTTTCCACGTTGGCGTAGTGGTAGGTGCCGGTCTGGTTGCGCAACAGGCTGGTGACGTCGGCATTGTGGCTCATTTCAAAGCCGGCCTTCACCAGAACTTTCCCGCGCACCCAGTCCACCCCTTCCTGTGCCTGGTAGAAGCGTTCGTCCGGATAGCTGCCTGCCCCAAAGCGCGTGGGATTGCCGATGGTAAAGCCGTAGCGCGAGTCCACCACCATTTGTGGCAACTGGCCCCAGGCGTTCCCGGCCAGAAACCCTTGCTCGAACGAGGAAGGCGTATCGGGCCGCGCCTGCTGGATGGTGCGTCCCGCCGAGGCCTGGGTCACGGCCAGCAGGTTGGACGTCAGAAAGGCCTCCCAGCGGCCCAGCAGCCACTCCTCGCTGGCCTGGCTGGAGCCGAAGCTGTGGTTTCCGTACGCCTCCGAGACGCGGGTCAGGCCACCTCCCGGCGAGTTCCACAGCGCGCCAATCCCCTCAAGTGTGAAGCGGTGGCGCTCGGCCGCCTCCCAGTCCAGACGCCCAAATCCCGTCCACTGCGAGGCGGTGCGGGGAGCCGGTCCCAGCAGGCTGGCGAGCGATTCCAGCTTGCTCGAATAGGCGGCGATTCCATCTGTCAGCGGATTCTTGCTGGCCCCCAGCCGGGCGCTCAGCGCCAGCATCTGGTCCGCTTCGGGTTGCGCGAAAAACATGTCGGGATGCTTCACGGTGGCAACGCCCGGATCGTTGCGCCGGTAGCCGTCCACGGCCGCAAACCAGAAGAGCCGGTCGCGGCGGATGTGCCTGCCGACGCCGATGCCCCAGGTGGTTTCGCGGTCCGAGGGGGTGTAGGGCTCCGACGTGAAGACCGGTATGGTGGTGGCGGTGGCCGGTGCGGTCTCCTTCACCCACTGGGTAAACGGGTTTTGCGCGCCCCATACGTTCTGGCGATCGTAGAGGAATCCCTGGCCGTGGAAGCCGTTCGCGCCGCGTTCGGTTTCGACGTTCATCCGCCCGCCGGCTGCGTGCGCGGTTCTGGCCTCCAGGTTTCCTGAAACCGTCTGCACTTGGCGGATGGCCGCTTCGCTCAGCGCAAATCCGCGTCCCCCGGCCCACACCCGCGCCATCCCCGCTGGCTCGGTCTGACTCCGAGCGGACGAGCCGCTCCCCGAGCCGCTCCCGGACCCGGCGGTGTGTCCAAAGGCAAGTTCGGTTGAGGCTCCGTCCACGGCGATCGCGGCCGGCTGTGTCCCTGCACCCCGCAGCGAAGTCCGGCCCTGGCCCCCAGACGGTGCGGAGGCCGTGGGCGCATTGTCCAGCACAAACTCCTCCCAGCGCCGCCCGTTCACCGGCATCCCCTGCAACTGCGCGGCGGTCAGCGTGGTGGTCACCGCGCTAGATACTGGCCCGCCGTCTTGCGAGGCCACCAGAGCCGGTGGGTCCGGCGGGCTCTGCGCTGCTTCGCCGGCGGGGCGTACCAGTGCGTCGCCGCTGCCAGGAGCGGAGATTGCCGCGGACAGCCGCGCAGGATTCGCGCTCTCTCGCGCAGCCAGGGAAAGAATCTCTAGCGCCACGGCAGGCAGCGCAGCATGGAGGACCGGCGCTTCGGTCTGCGGCGTCTCCCGCGGCGTGTACATCAGCCAGCGCCCTTCCTGAATCAGCGCTTGCGAAGCCTCTTCAGCGAGGGTTGCGTCGAGTACCGGAGTCTCAGTCGAGGGCATTCCCCGTGCCCGTTCCCAGAGCCCGCCCGAGCCAGGGAAGAGCGATCCCTGATTCCTGTTCCCTGTTCCCTGATCCTTGTTCCCTGGCTGAATCTCCGGCTGCTCAGCCCTATGCGGCTGCAGAGCGGGCAACGCCGCCAGAACCGGCCCGGGAGCCAGCGGCTCAAATTCCATGGCCGTCTGCACACGCGCCTCGTGGCCCGCGTCCACCACAATCTCTTCCACTTCGCCGCGCCCCAGTTGCTCGCTCTGGGCCACCAGCGTGTATTCGCCGGGCTGGAGTTGGCTGAATCTGTAGTTTCCGTTTTTTGCTGTCGTGGTGCGGGCTTCCTGGCCGGTGGCCCGGTTGCGCACCACCACCGTCGCGCTGCCCACCGGCCTGGAGTGCAAATCGGTCAGCTTGCCCGCCAGGCTTCCGGACAGGGGGTCACTGGGGTCGAATTGGGCAAAAACCACCATCGGCGCGCCCATCAGCAGCGCGCCCACGGCCAGCTTTCTCATCCAACAGCGCCCAAACCCTGCCATCGAGTCACCCGCTCGCGGCAGACCACGGGGATAACGCGCAACAAGCTTTGTGACCGGCCAGCTCTGGAGACTGGTCCGGATAGGACAGCTTTACGGGGGCCAGGGGGAGGAAAATCTCTCCGATTACGCCCCACTTACAGCCCCAATCGTGGAGTTGCAAGCGATTCTATGCCGGTTTCCGGTAAACTGAAAAGACGGCATCATGAATTTGTTTCCACCTTGGTGGGTGGAAACGCGGATTCTTAGCCTATATTCTCTATTCCCTGGTCAAAACTATGTTCATAGACGAAGCGAAAATTCGTGTAAAAGCAGGCGACGGCGGCAACGGTTGCATGGCCTTCCGGCGGGAAAAATTCGTTCCCCGCGGCGGTCCCTCGGGCGGCGATGGCGGCCACGGCGGCGACGTCATCATGGAGTCCTCGCAGCGCCACAATACCCTCATTCACTTCCGCTATAACCCGGAGCACAAGGCGCAGCGCGGCGAGCACGGCCTGGGCTCCAACTGCAGCGGGCTCGAAGGCCACTCCATCGTCCTACAAGTGCCCGTGGGCACAGCAGTTTACGATCAGGAAACGGGCGAGTTGATCCACGATTTCCAGGAGCCGGACGAGCGCGTCATCATCGCCAAGGGCGGCCGTGGCGGCCGCGGCAACCAGCACTTTGCCACCAGCGTTCACCAGGCCCCACGCGAGCACGAACTGGGCCGTGAGGGCGAAGAGCATTTCCTTCGCCTGGAACTGAAGCTGCTGGCCGATGTGGGCCTGGTCGGCTACCCCAATGCGGGCAAGTCCACGCTCATCTCCCGCATCTCCGCCGCCAAGCCCAAGATCGCCGACTACCCCTTCACCACCCTCGAACCGAACCTGGGCGTGGTCACCGTGGGCACGGAACCGGACCTGGAGTCCTTCGTGGTGGCCGACTTACCCGGTCTCATTGAGGGCGCGCACCTGGGCCAGGGGCTGGGCGTCCAGTTTCTGCGCCACATCGAGCGCACCCGTCTGCTGTTGCACCTGGTGGACGTCTCCGACGCTTCCGGCAGGCCCGATCCGGTGGAAGACTTCAAGGTCATCAACAAGGAGCTGGCCAGCTTCGGCAACGGGCTCGAGAAGAAGACGATGATCGTGGCCGCCACCAAGATCGACAGCGCCAACCCGGAAAGCCTGAAGAAGCTCAGGACTCATGTGAAGCGCCGCAAGCTGGAGTTTCACGCCATCTCCGCGGTCACCGGCCAGGGCATCGACGAGCTGAAGTGGTCCCTCGCCCGCCATCTGCGGCCGGTCGGCGATACGAAATAAATAGCGGTCGCAAGATCACCATGCTCTAAAACTTCGGCTGCCAAGCCGCCTCCCACAAGGATGCGTCACCTGGCAGTCGAATTCTTTTGGGGCTGGATGATCCCGGTTTCGCGGACTGGGATTGAAGCGTGCCGGAAAGCTTGTCAGATAGTCTCTGCGGCTTACTGGTAATACGCCCGGGAGCCGGAACTTCGCACCTGATGCCTCGATGATTGCCTCGCGATGTTGGCATCAATCCAAAACCGTTCTACTTATGCGCCGTGGCGATAGACTGTACATAATATGACATTCAGTTTTCGGAACCTTGAATTCGTTCAAGATATCTCACATTTGACACGTGAGATTGCGGTATCAACCTTCAAGGGCCCTGGACCTATGATCCTCTGTCACTATACCCGGGAAGAATCGTCCAAAAAGATCATAACCACACGTACACTTTGGGCAACATGTTTGACAGAGCAAAGCGACAAGATGGAGTTGCGACATGGGATTGTACTGGTTGAAGACGTTGCAATGAAGTTACTTGATAGGGAGCACCACTGCTGTCCGGTTTAACTTAGTCGCGTCGCCGTCAAGTTCAAAGCCAAGTATGGTTTATAGCGATTTCAGGGTGTCCACGATTTGAATTGCGTGTGGCTCATTTGCGATGCTTTCGGGATTC
>Ga0255353_1000088_pt1 | contig 55058 bp, 43 predicted proteins | sample HBST25metaG_FD_189941 | JGI IMG/M metagenome (GOLD analysis project Ga0255353, IMG submission 189941) | Peat soil microbial communities from Stordalen Mire, Sweden - H.B.S.T25 | ecosystem: Environmental > Terrestrial > Soil > Wetlands > Peat | place: Sweden: Norrbotten County, Stordalen Mire...
CTTTTTGGCGCATTTTTCTGCGCTTCCTGACGCGCATCTGGGACGCGATTGCGGTCCTGCAAGCGACGCGCACCCGGCAAACACCGTCTGCATATGCCTGAAATAGACTTTTTCAGGATCGACTAAACTAAACAAACGATATAGCAGTATACTCTCGGACGGTTTCGTGCCGTTATTTCCCCTTGAAACCCTATGAACACCTGCCAAATCCCGCAGCCTTTTTAAAGGAATCGAGCCCTCGCCGACGCGATTTTCAAGGTCCTCTGGGCTGCGGGCCGCGATTTCCCGGTTCCCAAAATCCAGACCCGGAAAATCGCGCCTTTTCCCTGCAACGCAGGCCCTTCAGCTTCTTCCCTTACGGCTTGAATTCCTGGCTGCCCTCAACTTCGAAGTTGGCCTGCACCGGCAATTTGTCGCTCGATCCGCCGGCCAGCACGCGCACCTGTTCCTTCTCCACCTTCCACACATGTCGCACCGCGTCCCAATAGGCCAGATCGCGCGGCTTCACATCCAGCGTCACGCTCTGTTCCGCGCCGGCCTCGATCCTTACGCGCTTGAATCCCTTCAGTTCCAGCCGCGGCCGCTCCACCTGCGAGCCCAGATGCTGCACATATATCTCGACCACCTCGTCGCTTGCGCGCGTGCCTGTGTTCTTCACCTTCACCGTCGCCTGCACCGTGCCGTCTGCCTTCACCTTCGGCGCGCTCAGGCTCAGGCTCTCGTAAGCAAAGGTCGTGTAGCTCAGCCCGTAGCCGAACGGATAGAGCGGCTTGTCCTTGCTGTAGAGGTAGGTGCGTCCATGGGTCAGGTCATAGTCCAGAATCGGCAGCAACTGCGCATCGCCCGTCGGCCAGGTCTGCGTCAGCCGTCCTGCCGGCGAGTAGTCGCCGAACAGCACGTCAGCCAATCCGTGCCCTTCCTCTTCGCTGTTATGCGTCATGTGCACAATCGCCGGCACATTCTCCTGGCTCCAGACAATGGCGTAAGGGAAGCTGGCCCGCAGCACCTCTACGGTGCGTGGATTCGCGGCAAAAACCTGCTTCACCAGCGCTTCCTGTTCCAGAACGATGGTCTTGCGGTCCACGTCTTCCTTGCCGTTGGATGGTACCGGGCACTGGTCCCATCCTGCGTTGCACGTCGGATGGTTGCCCACAATCACGATCGCCACATCGGCCGAGCGGGCCAGCGCCGCCGCCTCTTGAGCATTGGATCCATCGGAGAAGGAAACCTTCACGCCAGCACCCGCGGCTTCTTGAATCCCTTGCAGGCTGCTCACCGCATAGGGCGGCGTCCCGCTATACCAGTCCAGCAGCACCTGGTCTGCCCACGGACCGATCACCGCAATCGTCTTGAGCCGTTTGCGGTCCAGAGGCAGCGTGTTGCCCTCGTTCTTCAGCAGCACCACGGACTCGTCCGTGGCCAGCCGCGCCAGCGCTTTGCTCGACGGCTGCTCCCACGGCGGCAGTTCCCCGTTGGTCTCGCGGCCGATCTTTGCATAGGGGTCCACGCCGTCCGGGTCCATCTCTCCCAGCCGCAGATAGATGCGCAACAGGTTCTTCTCCGCAGCGTCCATATCCGCCTCGGTCACCAGGCCGTCCTTCAGTGCCTTGCGCAGGTCGTCCATGTAGTTGTCGAGGAAATGGTTGATGCCCGCCTTCACCGCCGCCGCCGCACCGTGCTCCTTGTCGGGAAACGTCTTGTGCGCGGTAATCAGCAGTCCCAGTGCGCCGCCGTCCGTGCAGATCAGCCCGTCGTTGCCCCACTCCTTGATCATCACGTCCTTCAGCACCGGATGAATCATCATCGGCGTGCCGTTCCAGGAGTTATAAGAGGCCATCACGGCGCGCGATCCGCCCTGCTCGAATCCCATCCGGAAAGGAACGGAGTAATATTCGCGGAAAAGCCGCTCGCTAAAGTCCGAAGAGGTGTGCGAGCGGCCCTCCTCATTTTCGTTGGCCAGGAAGTGCTTCATCAGCGACGCAGACTGCCAGTGCTTCGCATCGGGTCCTTGCAGCCCCTGTGCAAAGGCCACCGTCAGCGTTCCCACCAGAAACGAGTCCTCGCCCATCGACTCCTCGGTCCGGCCCCAGCGCGGATCGCGGCTCAGGTCGGCATTGGGCGCGCGAATCACCACTCCGCCGCGGTCATAGACCGGGTTCTGGTAGTCGTAGCGGGCCTCAAAGCCCTCCAGCGTGCCGATTTTTTTGATCAGCTCAGCGTCCCAAGTGGCGCCCAGTCCCTTTTCCTGCGGAAACGTGGTGGTCGGCAACGGCTGCTTGCCCCGTCCGCCCCAGCCGCCCGGGCCCCCGAGCGCCAGGCCGTGAAGCCCTTCTACTTGGCCGGAGAAGGCCAGCCCCAGCCGAGGGAATTTCGGGTGGTCCGACATGAGCTGAATCTTCTCTTCCAGCGTCAGCCGCCCCAGCAGGTCGGCAATCCGCTGGTCGTCGGCCAGCTTTGTGTCCCGGAACGGATAATCCGCCTGCGCCGTAGCCATCCGCGCCAATCCCAACATCAAAACCAGCCCCGCCATCCATCCCCAAGACGCACCCAGCCGCCGCCCTACATTCATCGCTATTCCCCCCTCATTGAGAACAACGAAGATTATCACAGCGGAGGCAGCGCTGCCTTCAAGTAAATCGGTTGAGCCAGTTTTTGGGGCAAAATGAAAAGGAGCGCAGCGCCCATGCGCTTCGCTCCTTTTGCTTCAACCACGAATTAGCCTAATACAGCCGGAAGTTGACCTCTACCGTAATCCCCACCGGTACTGGCGTCCTGCCATCCTTCATGGCCGGCTTGAATTTATACTTGCGCACGGCTTCCAGAGCCTTCTCGTCCAGGCCCATGCCCAGCGGGCGAACCACCCGCGGATTCTGCGGATTCCCCTGCGCATCGACAATGACATAAATCAGGCACACACCCTGGTACTTTGACCGGCGCGCTTCGTCGGAAAACTCTGCCTCAACTGAATTCAGCGGAACCGGCGCGGAGACTTGTCCGCCCACCTTGTAGAGTCCGCCGCCGGTATTCCCGCCCGACCCCGGCCCATAGCCATTGCCACTGCCCGAACCCATACCGCCGCCATACCCCGTGCCCATGCCGCCGCCGCCGCCCTGACCGTTCGATTCGAGCCGCACGTTGGCGGAATTCTTGACGCCAATATTGGGCATCATCGGATTGTCAGGCAGCTTTATTTCCTTCTGCACATTGATAGCCGCTTCCATCGGCAGCAGAGGATGTTCAATCGTCTGCACCTGTGGAGGCGTTACCGGGTTCTTTTCGAACTTGGGCAATTTGCCTTTGGAGGGATCCACCAGACTGTGGTCGCCGCCACCACCGCCGCCGCCTGCCTTGGTGTCGGACTTGGGCGCCTTGAACTCGCTCACATCGATATCAGTCGCAGTCAGCGCTGGCTTTGTGAACTTGTCGATAATGACCCTGGCTCCAAAGTAGAGCACGGCGGCCAGAATAAGGAGGTTCACTCCCGTGGCAATTCCGATCGCCCACGGATTGGGCTTAACCGCCATCCGATCCGGCACCGGGATCGGCGTCGACGTCAGTTCGAGAGGAGGCAGCTTCTGCGGAAAAAAGAGATCGTGGATGTTCTCGTAGAGATCTCTCCAGATCGGCTTTTCCTCGAACGCTTTGCCGAGAAACGAGTCGAGTTCGTGGCCGCTCGTGACGGCTTGGGTTTCCGAGTCTGGCTGATTGAGTAGGTCGTTTGCCATATCTGTGGCTGGCCTTGTCGTCCATGGGCGCCCGGCATTTTGCCCGGACGGAAGGCTTCCCGCCTCCAGGCCCATCGGTTCATTATGCTCGACTCCGCCTGCCCTTGTCTCGGAGCCAGGTCCGGAGCCTTGCAAGATTCCGTTCTCCATAGTCTCATATCCTGGCGTTGCCGCGGCTCTCATAATCAATAGACGACCCGAACAGAAAGTAGTTACCGAGAATCTCTCGTTCCCTCCGTTTACACTAGACAATGAAACAGTTCGCACCACCCCAGGGAGTGAAGATGTCCTCAGCGCCAGAGTTGAAGGCGACCCTTACCTTGCCGCAGACGGCCTTTCCGATGAAAGCCAACCTGCCGCATAATGAACCGCTTAGGCTTGCACAGTGGGCCTCGATGCGCCTCTATCAGGAGCTGCGCAAGACCAGCCAGGGCCGGCCCGCCTACCTTCTCCACGACGGCCCTCCCTACGCCAACGGCCCCATTCACCTCGGCCACGCGCTCAACAAGGGACTCAAGGATTTTGTTGTCAAGTCGAAGACCATGGCCGGCTTCGACGCCCCCTACGTCCCCGGCTTCGACTGCCACGGCCTCCCCATCGAAATCAAGGTGGACGAACAACTGGGCCGCAAAAAGCTCGAAATGCCGGTTCCGGACGTCCTCGAGGCCTGCCGCGCCTACGCGCAGAAGTACGTGGACCTGCAAACTTCGCAGTTTGAGCGCATTGGCTGCTTCGGTCGCTGGGAAGCGCCCTACAAGACTATGTCCCGCGACTACGAAGCCCACACCCTGGAGGCTTTTTTCGGCTTCCTGGAAAAAGGCTTCGTCTATCGCGGCCTGAAGCCGGTCTACTGGTGCATCCACGATCACACCGCCCTGGCTGAGGCCGAGGTGGAGTACGACATGCACACCAGCCCCTCGGTCTATGTGCGCTACCGCCTGACTTCCGCGCCCGAGGCTCTCGATCCTGCTTTGGCCGGCCGCGAGGTCTCCACCATCATCTGGACCACCACCCCCTGGACCCTCCCAGCGTCCATGGCCGTAGCCTTCCATCCCGATTTCGAGTACGTCGCACTGGAGGCCACGACGGGTGGCCCCTGCTGTCCGCAAACGGCCGTCTACATCGTTGCCGCAGAGCTGGCGTCGCAGGTGATCGCCAACTGTAAATTCGACGAGGCCAAGGAGATCGCACGCTTCAAGGGCAGCGTTCTAGAGCGCTCCACCTTCCAGCACCCGTTCCTCGACCGCAGCATCCTCGGCGTTCTCGCCACCTACGTCACCGCCGACACCGGCACTGGCGCGGTCCACACCGCCCCCTCGCACGGCGCAGACGATTTCTATACCGGCGTCCGCTACGAACTGGACAACACCTGCCGCGTCGATGCCGGCGGCCACATCCATGTGGACCCCGAAGCCTGGCACCAGACCACTCCGCCCGCCTTTGAAGGCAAGAAGGTCTGGGCCGCCAACCCCATCATCATGGCCATGCTCGAAGAGTCCGGCGCGCTCCTGGGTTCCGCCGACATCGAGCACTCCTACCCGCACTGCTGGCGTTGCCACAAGCCGGTCATCTTCCGCGCCACCGAGCAGTGGTTCATCGGCATGGAAACCCCGGTGAAGCGCCAGGACGGCTCCCAAACGACCTTCCGGCAACTCGCCATCGAAGAAATCGACAAGGTGGTCTGGGACCCGGCCTGGGGCAAGGAACGCATCACCAACATGATCGCCACCCGCCCCGACTGGTGCATCAGCCGCCAGCGCATCTGGGGCGTGCCCATCGCGGTCTTCATGTGCCAGGGCTGCAATCAGCCCATCATCGACCCGGCTCTCAACCGCTCCATCATCGACCTCGTCGAGCGCGAAGGCGTGGAGTCGTGGCACACCACCGACACCGCCGCCATTCTCTCTGCTGGCGCTACCTGCGCGCACTGCGGCGGCAAGGAGTTCCGCAAGGAAACCGACATTCTCGACGTCTGGTTCGACTCCGGCACCAGTTGGTTTGCGGTTGCCGAGTCCGACCCGGAGTTGAAGCCTGCCTACACCGCATTTCAGAGCAAGGACGGCACGGAGTGCCTCTACTTTGAGGGCGGCGATCAGCATCGCGGCTGGTTCCACTCCTCGCTCTTGACCTCCGTAGCCCTGCGTGGACACGCGCCTTATTCGCACGTTTCCACCTCTGGCTGGACCCTGGACGAGCAAGGCCGCGCCATGTCCAAATCTCTCGGCAACGGCGTGGATCCGGTCGACGTGGCCAACCGCATGGGCGGCGAGATCGTTCGCCTGTGGGTCGCCTCGGTCGACTTCCGCGAAGACGTAGCGGCCAGCGAAAACCTCATGAAGCGCTGCTCTGAAATCTACCGCAAGCTGCGCAATACCTTCCGCTTCCTGCTCGGCAACCTCAACGGCTTCGACCCGGTCCGCAACCGCGTCCCCGAGGCTGAGCTTCTCCCGCTCGATCGCTACATGCTGGCCCGCACCCGCGAGCTGACCGAGAAAATCCTCGGCTGGTATGAGGCCTTCGAGTTCCATCGCATCTACCACGCGGTCAATGAATTCGCCATCGTGGACCTGAGCTCGTTTTATCTCGATGTGCTCAAGGACCGCATGTACACCTTCGCTCCCTCCAGCCAGGCCCGTCGCTCGGCGCAAACCGTCCTCTGGCAGATCGCGGAAGCCCTGGTCCGCTTGATCGCACCCATCCTCAGCTTCACCGCCGACGAAATTTGGGAGTATCTTCCCCCCGTCGAAGGCCGCGAAGCCAGCGTGCATCTTGCCCTCTTCCCCAAGCCGGAAGAGATCTTCTCTGAAGACCCAACAGCACTGCTCGATGAGTGGAAGCAGATTTTCTCGGTTCGCGACCTCGCCCTGCAGGAACTCGAGGGGGCGCGCCAAGCCAAGCACATCGGCAAGGGCCTTGAAGCCGAGTTGGAGATCGCCGCCTCTGGCGACCTGCTGGCTCTCTTGCGCCGTCACGCCGAAGGCCTCAAAGAGATCGTCAACGTCTCCCGCGTCACAGTCGTTGAGGGCGGAGACTTGCAGGTAACTGCCCTGCCGGCCACCGGAACCAAGTGTGCACGCTGCTGGAATTTCATGCCCGTGGTCGCTGATTACGGCATCTGGAATAACGTCTGCACCCGCTGCCACTCCGCGCTCACCGAGATGGGGATTGCGCCTCCCCAGCCCGAGGAGGCCGCCCAGTGATCTCGCTCGTACCCCGCCGCCTGCCTTGGTTGTTGCTCATCTCTACGCTGGTCGTCTCTGCCGACCGCCTGACCAAGACGTGGGTATCGGCGCATATTCCCATGGGCGGTGCTATCCCGATCATTCCGGGGGTCCTTCGCATCTCCCATTGGACCAACGAGGGAGCGGCCTTCTCGCTCTTTGCCGACTCGGCTTCTCCCCACATGGTCCGCTGGGCCTTGGCCTCCTTCGGATGCTGCCTGGCGCTCGCGGTCCTGATTGCCCTGGTCCGTTTCGGCAACCGTTTCACTCTCATTACCGTAGCTCTGGCGTTTGTCCTGGGCGGAGCCCTCGGCAACCTTCACGACCGCATTCTCTACGGCTCGGTGGTGGACTTCATCGAGGTTCGCATCCTCAGCTATCCCTGGCCCGACTTCAACATAGCCGACTCCGCCGTCGTCACCGGAGCGTGCCTGCTCATGCTCGACGCACTGCTGCCAAAGAACACCCCGGTCGACTGACCGCTCAACCCCCTTGAGGATTCAATGAAGATTTGCCCTCCTGTCCCATCGATGCATGCCTCCCTTGCCACCGCAGCCGCGATGGTGTGCCTGATCGCCGTATCCGCCGGCACCTTGCAGGCCCAGCGCCTCCCCAACACCGTGCACCCCGAGAGCTACACGCTCACCCTCGCTCCCGACCTTAACGCCGCGACCTTCACCGGCGTTGAGACCATCGACGTGACGGTGAAAGAACCTGTCAGTACCATCACTTTGAATGCCGCCGAAATCGCCTTTCAAAGCGTAACCGTGACCGCCGGTGGCAAGGAGCAGAAGGCTACCGTCTCTCTCGACAACGAAAAGGAGCAGGCCGCCTTCACCTTCCCTGAAAAGCTGCCCGTCGGCAAGGCGACCCTCTCCATCGCCTACACCGGCATTCTGAACGGCCAGTTGCGCGGCTTCTATCTCTCCAAGACCGCCCGCCGCAACTACGCCGTCTCGCAGTTCGAGTCCACCGACGCGCGCCGCGCCTATCCCTCCTTCGACGAGCCGGCCTTCAAGGCCACCTACGATGTCTCGCTGATCGTCGATGCCGCCGACACCGCTATCTCCAACGGCCCCATTGTCAGCGACACGCCCGGCCCCGCCGCCGGCAAGCACACCCTCCACTTCGCCACGACGCCCAAGATGTCCACGTATCTCGTGGCCTTCCTGGTCGGGGACTTCCAATGCACCTCGGGCGAGCAAGACGGCGTGACCATTCGCGTCTGCTCCACGCCCGACAAGGTCGCGCTCACGCCCTACGGCGTGGATATCGCCAAGTATGTGCTCCACTACTACAACGACTACTTCGGCATTCCCTACCCCCTCAAGAAGCTTGACCTGATCGCTCTGCCCGACTTCGAAGCCGGCGCCATGGAAAACTTCGGCGCCATCACCTACCGCGAAACGGCTCTCCTCATCGATCCCAAAACTGCTTCCGACGGCGCCAAGAAGGAAGTGGCTCTCGTCATCGCCCACGAGATGGCCCACCAGTGGTTCGGTGACCTCGTGACCATGCAATGGTGGAACAACGTCTGGCTCAACGAGGGCTTTGCCACCTGGATGGAAAACAAGCCGGTGGCCGCCATGCATCCGGAGTGGGACATTCCTGAGGTCGTAGCCGCGGACGAGGACAGCACCCTCAACCTCGACGCCCAGCCCACCACCCGCGCCATTCGCGCCAAGGCTGATACCCGCGACGAAATTGAACAGATGTTCGACGGCATCTCCTACGGCAAGGCCGGCGCAGTCCTGCTCGGCGTTGAAAATTACGTAGGCCCCGAAACCTTCCGCAAGGGCGTCCACAACTACCTCGCAGCCCACCTCTACTCGAACGCCACCGCCGAGGATTTCTGGGGTGCCCAAACTGAGACCAGCCACAAGCCTGTCGACAAGATCATGGAAAGCCTCGTGGCCCAGCCCGGCGAGGCGCTCATCACCTTCGGCGAACCGGCCGGCGGCAAGGTTTCGATCTCTCAGAAGCGCTTTTTCCTGAGCCCCTCCATCCAGCCTGACCCTGCTCAGAAGTGGACCCTCCCCGTTTGCTTCAAGTCGGCAAAGGGCACGGACTGCCAGCTTCTTACTCCCGCTACCACTTCGCTCCAGGTTCCCGCGGGCAGCGCCTTTGCCAATGCGGGCGGCAAGGGCTACTATCGCAGCGCCTACCCGGCCAACGTTTACAAATCCGTAGTGGCCAGCGCGGAATCCACTCTGACCCCGGTCGAGCGCATCCGTCTCATCGGCGACGAGTGGGCGCAGGTCCGCTCCAACCAGGCCACCGCCGGCGACTATCTCAATCTTGTCGACGCCATCAAGAGCGACCCGAGCGCGGAGGTCGTCAGCTCCTCGCTCGGCGGCATCAATTCCATCTACACGCGCGTTGCCATCTCTCCCGAAGAGCGTGCTTCGCTCTCGGCATGGATCAGCAAGTCCTTCGCACCCCAGTACGCCAAACTCGGCGCTCCTTCACCCAGCGATTCGCCCAATACCCGCCAGTTGCGCGCTGAGCTCTTCAACCTGCTTGGCTACTACGGCAAAGACCCTGTTCTTCTCGCCGAAGCCACCAAAATTGCCGATCAATACATCACTGATCCCGCCTCCGTCGACGCCACCCTGGGCCAGACCGCCCTGGCCGTCGCAGCCCGCAACGGTGACGCCACTCTCTTTGACCGCTTGCAGAAGGTCTTTGAAACCTCAACCAATCCTGAAATTCAGGAGACCGCGCTCCGCCTGCTCGCCCAGTTCAAGGACCCTGCGCTCCTCCAGCGCGCTTTGGACTACGCCGTCTCCAGCAAGGTCCGCAATCAGGATGCGCTCATTCAGTTCGCCATCGCCCTCCAGATCGACGAGAGCCGCGATCAGGCCTGGAAATACGTTCAGGCGCATTGGGACCAGGTCCAAGCATTGCTGACTCCAGAGTTGGGTAGCGCGCTGGTCGGCTCCACGGGCAGCTTCTGCTCCGCCCAGGCTCGCGACGATGTGAAGTCCTTCTTCGCCACCCACAAGGTCCCCGCCGCCGATAAAGCCCTCAAGCACGCCATCGAGCACATTGAGGGCTGCATCGAGCTGCGTACCCTCCAGGAGCCGAATCTCAAGCAGTGGCTCGCCACGCAACCCGGAATGTAAATCGCAAAGCATTCCCTAGAGTGGAAAGGCCGCCGGGCTCAGCTCCGGCGGCCTTTCTCTTTTGTGGATTCGCTCAACTGCCAAGCCTCTGAGACATATTCAAAGCGAAACCAGTTCCAACGTATCCCGAACCATATCCCCCTCTTACCCTATCCGGCACCTTCCATATAGCCCCCCATGGACACCTACATGCGTCGGCCCCGGCGAAGGAACAGGGAAAGGTGACACCTTCCGTCCGGGACTGTAGAATCCTGGCTCAACAGGAGGGATTCGCCCAGATGACTGGATTCCGACACTCAGCCTTCGGTAAATCGTCCTTTCTCAGATTCTTGCCGTTATGCCTGCTCATGGGGTTAAGTCTCTGTGCCCTTTCGGACCAAATGGTCGCTCAGAACTCCGCGTCTGTCCCCGTCCCGCGTTCCTACTTTGGCCTGACGGTCATGCGATCGAGGCTTACGACACCTTTTGATTTCGGCACTGTGCGCGTGTGGGACATTTGGCCGGTACCGGATTGGGCCAGGTCCAACCCCTCTGCGGGCGTCTACAACTTCTCGAGTTTGGATACCTTTTTAGCTGCAAACAACAACCAGAGTAGAGATGTGATCTACACGTTTGGGAGAACACCGCCATGGGCGTCCTCGCAGCCCGACACCAACAAGGGTTTGGCCGCAGGGGAGTGTGGACCGCCCACTCATTTGGAAGACTGGGATAACTACTTGCGAGCTGTCGTCACCCATGCCGCCGGACGAATTAAATATTGGGAGATCTGGAACGAGCCCAATCTCCCCATGTACTTCTGCGGGGACATCCCAACCATGGTCCTCTTGGCGAAGCACGCGCGACAAGTGATCAAGAGCATCGATCCAACCGCACTTATTCTGTCACCCTCGGCGACCGGTGTGGGAGGACCGGATTGGCTCGCATCCTTCCTCGCTCAAGGAGGTTCTGCCACGATCGATATTGTTGCTTTCCACGGGTATAGAACTCAGAAGGCAGAGGACATCCTTCCGTTGATTGCAAGATACAAAGCTGTGATGAAAGCCAATGGGGTCTCGGGATTGCCGATATGGGACACCGAGGCAAACAACAAAGCGCCTCAAACTGCGGAGCTGGAATCCGCGTTTCTGGCGAAGTACTTCTTGCTGCACTGGTCCGAAGGGGTTTCGCGGTTCCTCTGGTACGCCTACGATGCCCAACCTCAATGGGGCCAATTGTGGAACCCGGTCACAAATCAAGCGTCGGTGGCATCTACGGCCTACGTCCAAATTTATAACTGGATGGTCGGCGCAACCCTCGCGCATCCATGCTCAAAGGATGCAAATGGCAATTGGTCCTGCGTCTTTACCCGCAACGGCTCTCAGACTGAAGCACTTTGGAACTCTGAAGCATCTACCTCGGTTCCTGTATCTCCCCAGTTCGTCCAGTATCGTGACCTGTTAGGGAAGACTTACCCCATCACAAATGGAACCGTGACTGCGGGAAATGAACCGATTCTGCTCATCGGGTCGACAACGGCTCCGAAGTAGACGGCGGCTCACGAAAACGCCGCTTTTCAGAAATCGAATCGAGCGAAAATGGAGCAGACGGATTGTCCGGCTCGGCATTAGAATCCGGCAATAGCCCGTGCTCCTTGCGACTGATCTCTGTCGCATATTTCTCTGACCACTTGGAGTTGCACCAATGCTGGGTGCCCCAGGTATCGATTTTGGGACCTGGGAAAGCACGAACTCAAGGCTCATCATCATGCGGTCAAAGACCTAGATAGGAAACCTCAGCCCTCATCCGGCCCCGTTGATCGGGAGCACTGAATCTCCTACCACGCGACCTTCTCCGGCAGAAACTCCGCGAACAGCTCGTCATAATACGGCTTCAACTGCTTCATATCCGGCTTTGCGTGCCCCTTCGAGTAGAGATCGTACTGGTTGAACTTCTGCACCCACTCGAGCATCGCCCGGTCCTGCTCATTCGTCAGGTGCTCATACGCTCCATGACGATGCCATGGATAAAACGAGTGGAAGCGCAGCATGTAGAGCGACTGCACCGGCAGATGCGGCTTCATCACCTCGGCAATATACCCGTCGTGCCCGAACGACATGTGCACATTCTCCAGCCCGCAGTTCGGCTCATAGATGCCGTACTTCGTCTGGTATTTCTCCACCAGCCGGTCGGGATTATTGCGGAAATACTCGGGAAAGACAATCGCCTCCGACCACGCGCACCCCACCGGAAACGTATCTCCCACCACGCCCCATTGCGGCTCGCCGTAGAGGCACAGGCATTTTCCCAGATCGTGTAGAAAGCCGGTCAGCACCATCCACCGCGGGTGGTTGTCCCTGCGGATCGCCTCCGAAGTCTGCAGCAGATGCTCGATCTGGGTCAGATCCGTATCCGGATCGCTATCGTCCACCAGCGTATTCAGAAACTCCGCCGCTTCCCAGATCGTCTTCTTTCCCTTGTCCAGCCCGAAGTATTGCTTTTCCTTTTCCAGGACATAGGCCACCGACTGCCCTTCGTGGTTGAGCCGGTAGAACTCGGCCACTCCCGGCGTTGCGGCCGCGTCGTACACGCGAAACTCTTCCTCCGACTTGCCTTCCTTGTAACGGCCTCCGACAAATTCGTCCCATTGTTCCAACTGGGCAAGCGGTTCTGCGGGGTGAATCGTAACGCTCATTGCTCTCTCCTGGGGAGTGGAGGTGCACCCAACCTGCTGCCGCTCTTCTATCAGAACCGTGAAACGACAGGCAAGCGAATTTCTCCCCAAAGCCAACCAAAACTCAGGTTATGATCAGAAACAATATTGACGTCGTTTCTCCCCAACCAGTCCCGAGTGACCATGTATTTTCATAAGTGCCTCGTTCTATGCTCCTGCCTGTGCCTGCCGATTTTGGCCCATGGGCAGAGCCCGTCCTCCCATCCGCAGCGAAAGGATGTCGCCATGCCCCTGCAGGCTGAAGGAACCTTCGACGTGAAAACCACGCTCATGGAGCCGGATAACGCCACCGAAGGCACGGGAATCGGCCGCTACGCCCTCGTCAAGCAATTTCACGGCGATCTTGAAGCTCAAGGCAAAGGCGAAATGCTCGGCGCCGGCGATCCGGCAAAGGGCTCTGCCGGTTACGTCGCCATTGAGCAGGTGACCGGCACCCTCCACGGCCATACCGGTTCCTTCGCCCTTCAGCACACCGGCACCATGGACCACGCCGGATACAAGCTCACCATCATGGTCGTGCCCGGCTCGGGCGCCGGAGAACTCGCGGGCATTTCCGGAACCTTCATCATCACCATCGCTGACGGCAAGCATTCCTATCGCTTCGACTACACCCTGCCCGCCCCTGCGCAATGACTCCAGGCACCCGGATTCGATAACATGAACCCATGCCCCAATTCCCTCCCGGCCAAACCCTTCTCATCGACGCCGACGATACGCTGTGGGAAAACAACGTCTACTTCGAGCGCGCCATCGTCGCCTTTATCAGCTACCTGAACCATCACAAGTACACGCCGGCCGAGGTGCGCAAGGCCCTCAATGGCGTCGAGCGCGAGACGATCATGGCCCACGGCTACGGGCTCAGCAGCTTTACGCGCTCGCTGACCACCTGCTTTGAACGGCTCAGTCCTGAGCCCGTCACCGAAGAGAAAGCCGAGCGCATCCTCGGCTTCGCGCGCTCCATCGCCGAACAGGAAATCGAGTTGCTGCCCGGCGTTGCCGAGACCTTGGCCGAGCTGGGAACGCGCCACCACCTCATCCTGATGACTAAAGGCAACCGCGCCGAACAGGCCGACAAGCTGGCTCGTTCCGGCCTAGCCTCGCATTTTTCCGCCGTCGAAATTGTCGAGGAAAAGGACCCGCCCACGTATCGCGAAGTGATCCATCGCCACGAGCTCAAGCCGCACACCAGTTGGATGATCGGCAACAGTCCCAAGAGCGACATCAACCCCGCTCTGGCCGCCGGTCTGCACGCCGTCTTCCTCTTTCACAAAGACACCTGGGTGCTGGAGCACGCCGAGATCGCTGCCGCTCCCGAAGGCCAGCAACTACTGGAGCTCGATTCCTTCGCAAAATTAGCTTCTATTTTCTAAGTAGGGCGTTTCCAGTTCGGCGGACGGCGCGCGAAGAAGAGTTTCCAATTCTTCTCGCGCCGTCCGGCCCCGCATTCATTGCACGTCGGCGACTTTTCCGTCTTTGAAGACGACTTTCATGCCGTTGTAGTTGTAAATGGTCTTTGCGCCCAGAAGCGCCTTGCTGACCGGCTGTCCGAGTATTCCCTCAACCTCGCCGGTGGTCTGCCCCAGCGCAACGGTTGCGGGCGCTGCTGGAGCTGTGGCCGTCGCCACCACCGTTCCCCCGCCATCCTGCCCCGCTTCCGCAGTCACTTCCTTCTCCGACTGGTCGCCCTGCTGGTCCACCTGCTGAATCTCCGTGCTCAGGTTTGCTTCAGGCGGAGGCGCCACCGCTGCGTACTGTGCGGGAGCCGTTTGAGCCTGCGCCGACGGAGGAGCTGCCGGCAGCCCACCCGTCCCCTGTTTCGCCTTCAAGTCCTGCAGGCCCTGGTCGATGGTCTCGCGCATGTGATTCTGCATCTCCTGCAGGTCGGCCAACTGCACCGTCACAGTGCTCGCCCGGGCGCACTCCTTGCCGCCCTTGCTGGCCAGGACCACCACATTCGCCGTCGTCGCGTCCGCCGCCGGCGCAGCACTTAACTGCACCGCATCGCCGTCGCTGATAGCGCACTCGGCTCCGGAACTGGCATCCACCACGTCCAGGCTGCTGCCGGCCACGAACACATGCGGATGCCCGTTCTGCACGTCGCTCACCAGCCGCGCAATCCCGCTGGATCCGGGGTCCACATCCTGATTCTGCGCGTTCTGCCCCGCCTCCTGATTTTCGAGGGCCAACTGCGCCCGCACCTCGTCCGCAATCTGCTGCTTCACATCCGGCGTCAGTAGCGGCTGACCACCCGCCACGACAGCTTCACCCGCCGCCTCGGCTGCCGCCTCACGCGCCGCATACGCCGCCTGCAGATCCTGCGAGATGATGTAGTCCGTCAGCCAGAATGCCGCCGAAGGATACACCGCATAGGGAGCAAAGTAACCGCCATAGAATCCGAACCAGGGATTCCCGCCCCATCCCCATGCAAAGGCAATCGGTGCCGCCCATGGGTTGTACGCCCATCCGTAAAATGCCGGCGCATAGTAGTAGCCCGGAGCGTAGACGTTCATGTATACGCCGCGATACCCGTAGCCGCGATAGTAGCGGTCGTACGCCCGCCCGTGGTAGAAGTAACTGCGCCGGGCGAAATCGTGGCCGCGGTAATTGTATCCGCGCTCCACGTATCCGCGACGGCCCCGCTCGGCCACCACGCGGCTGTGGTCGGCGCGCTCCACTGAAACCCTCCGCCCGCCATTCAGTCCGTGATGGACGTCCATGCCCCGCTTGGCGTCGTGCACGTCGCTTACCCTGCCGTTGGGACGCGTGCGAACCGCACTGCCGGTCTTGGTCACATGCTCATTGCTTCCCCTGGGTGCGGGGCTCTTGATGGCCTGGTGCGAAGCGCCGGCCCCGGCGCCCGTCTTGCCTCCGCCCATCGTCGCCGCGCCCTTGTTTCCAACGCTCGTGCCCGGTGTCTTGTTAGCGCCGTTCGCGCTCGGCCCCCTGTTCGCGCTATTCGCCGTTCCACCATTTGCCGTCGGCCCTTTGCTTGCGCCGTTGGCGGTCGGTCCATGACTCGCTGCCCCGTTTGCCGTCGGTCCATGAGTAGTCGCACCTGCAGCTCCGCTCGCGTGCCCCGCGCCCGCGCCCCCGGCTGGCTTTGGGCCTTGTGCAGCGGGCTTGGCTGCAGCCGCCGGCTTTGCGGGAGCCGAAGCGCTCTTCTTCTTATCGTCTGCGGCTGCGCCTGCTGCGCCCGACAAGCAGAGAAACACGGCAACGACCGCCATTGCGGAGCCCTTGCTCACACTTCTAGGAAGATGCGACAAATTCATCGAGACCTCATTCCTGCAGCCGGCCCGCGCTCCACCCCGCATGCGCGAACGCCCTAATCAACGTTGCTCACTTTCCCATTGGTGAAGGTCACTTTCATATCCTTGTAATAGAAGATTTCCTTCTGTCCCAGCTTGGCTTGCCGCATCGGTTGACCGAAGGAAGTAGTGACCTGGTCCTTGCTTTGGCCCAGAGTAATCGTCGGTGGTGCCGCGTCCGCCGGTGGAGGTGGCGGCGCAATGGCCGCCATCGGGGCCGCAGGCGCTGCCGGAGCCGCCGCCTGTGCCTGTTGGCTTCCCTGGTCGCCCTTGCTGGCTTTGTCGTTGTCGTCCCCGGGTTGCACGGTGATGACCTCGGAAACGGTCTTCACAAAACTGTCCACCGGCGGCACTGAACCCTTCGGAAAAAGGAACTTGATCTCCCCGTAATAACGCACGTCATTGTAGGGATCGCTGAACGTACTCACCAGAATCCCGTCCTTTTGAATCGTCGCCCCGGTGATCCAAAACTTCTCTCCGGCGACAAACTTGCGTGAAGTGCAGCCGTTATTGGCCGCGTCGTTCACGCTGCCACCCCCGCCGAAGGGAAGACGTCCTTTGAAGAACGACTTCGCGGCGTCCTTGGCGCGGTTATTCAAGTTCGCCGACAAAACTCCGCCGCTGTATGTATTCGAAAACGCATAGGAAGAGGCGGAGCTGCACATCATCAGCCCGTCCTTGTGCAGCACCACAATGTCACCGGCCGTCACAATATCCGTGTGGTCCGCAGCCGCCTTGGTCAGCTTGATCTGCGCGACGAGCTTCTCCTGGATGAGCGTCGCCGGATCGCCGACCTGGGCTTCCATTCCAAGACTGAGCATCGCCACAAGTGCAGCGAGACCGAACGCGAAGGGAATCCGCATCTGAGCCATATGCCTAATCCATTTCGTCTGGGGGGAGGTGGGGAAGCACCTGCCAAATGCACCGAACATACAGGAGACCTTTTCGCATGTCAACAACTTATTGAAGCGGAAAACGCAGTGAATAGGCCTGCCGGGCAAGCACTGCGTTTGGTGGCAATTAGCAATGTGATCGGCGCGGATCCGCAACGCGATTCCCCGCGCGGTACGCACCCTATTGGTTAGTCTGCCCATGCCTCTGGTTAATCAGAAAGTTACTCCTAATTTATCAACTATTAACCCCTGGACATTGCAGAGCCGCGGTCGCCCCACTCCCCGGAAAACCCCTTCGGCGAGCCGGCTTCGATCCGAATCCGCAGTCCGCAAAAACGTCCGCGCATGCCGCGCGTCTTGACGCGCCCCGCGCCCCTCTGGTCTACTCTTCTTCAAGCTCATGCAAACTTCTGCCATCGACGCGAGCTTCTTCCCGGTCCCGTGTACGGACGCACCGATTCCCGCCCACCGAATTAGCGTCCACAATGTGCGCGCGGGAAACAAGGCCTGATCAACAGGATTCAGCAGTGAAGTAACACCCAGGCCATCACCCGCAAACGCGGCTGGTGGTTTTTTCATTTCACGCCCATTCCCAGCCGTCTTCCTTCCATTGGCAGCTTTCCTGCAATCAAGGAGATACTTCTTGCAATCCGTCAGCCTTACCTCGATCCAGGCCGCCCGTGCGCGCATCGGCGAAGCCATTCACTGCTCGCCCTGCCAGCTCTCCCACTATCTCTCTGAACTGACCGGCCTGCCCCTGCATCTGAAGCTCGAAAACCTGCAGCGCACCGGCTCCTTTAAGGAGCGCGGCGCCCTGAACAAACTGCTCACCCTCAGTGAGACGGAGCGCAAGCGCGGCGTCATCGCGGCAAGCGCCGGCAATCACGCCCAGGGCGTCGCCTTCCACGCCGCCTCGCACAGCATTCGCGCCCAGATCGTCATGCCCCTGGCCACGCCGCAGGTCAAGGTCGCCGCCACCCGTTCCTTCGGGGCCGAGGTCATTCTCCACGGCGCCAGCTACGACGAAGCCTGCGAAGAAGCCATCCGCCGGCGTCTTTCCGAAGGCCGCACCTTCATCCATCCTTTCGATGACCCCGAAGTCATCAGCGGCCAGGGAACCATCGGACTCGAACTGCTTGAGCAGGTCCCCGACATCGAGGCAGTGGTTGTTCCCATCGGCGGCGGCGGCCTCATCGGCGGCATCGCCTGCGCGCTCAAGGAAACCAACCCCAAGATTCGCGTCGTCGGCGTCGAGCCCGACAGTCTCCCCTCCATGCTGCGTGCCCGCGAAGCCGGAGCCCCAGTCACCATCTCCGCCCAGGCCACCATCGCCGACGGCATTGCCGTCCGTCGCGCCGGCGATCTGACCCTGCCCCTCATCTCCCGCTACGTGGACGAAATCGTCACCGTGGACGACGAAGAAATCGCCAGCGCCATCCTCTTGCTGCTCGAGCAGGAAAAGACACTAGCCGAAGGCGCCGGCGCAGCCGCTCTCGCCGCGGTCGTCCAGGCCAAATCCAACCTGCGCCATCGCCGCACCGTCGTTCTGGTCTCCGGCGGCAACATCGACGTCACCCTGCTCTCCAAAATCATCGAGCGCGGCCTGGTCAAGGACGGCCGCTTGCTCCGCCTCCGCGTCTACCTGCAAGACCGTCCCGGCGCCCTGCTCAACGTTACCCAAATCCTCGCCCGCGAACGCGCCAACATCGTCGAAACCCTCCACAACCGCGCCTATTACGGCGTCAGCCTGGGGGAAACCGTCATCGACGTCACTCTCGAAACTCGCGGCGCAACCCACATCACCGCCATCAGCCACGCCCTCCGCGAAGCCGCGTTCCGCTTCGAGCGCATCCAGTAAGCATCGTCCGCCGCATCGATCCGCGCCTAAGCTGGGTGCCCCACATCTCGATTCTGAGATGTGGGATAGCAAGAAAGCGAGCCTCCAGGGCCTCCATCGAAGGACCTGGGAAACAACAACCCATCCCTTCAAAAGGTCCCCATGTACACGCCCAGCTTCAACCAGTTCGCCGACCGCTCCCTCCTCATCGAGGCCATGCGCGCCTACTCCTTCGCCATTCTCTTCGGCCCGCAAGCCGACGCGAACGGCGCTGCCCCCCTGGCCGCCACTCACCTTCCTATGGTGGTGAAGGATGAGGGCCCCCATGGCCTCCTCGAAGGCCACTTTGCCAAGGCCAATCCCCACTGGCAATCCCTCGCTGGCCGCGAAACGCTGGCCGTCTTTTCCGGCCCTCACACTTACGTCTCGCCCACGCTCTACGTTGATCCCCTCTCTGTTCCTACCTGGAATTACATCGCCATTCATGCCTATGGAACCCTGCAACTGGTCGAGGACGAAGCTGGCAAAGAGTCCCTGCTCGAAGGTCTGATCCAGGCCCATGAACCGCCCTTTCTCGAGCGTTGGCGCGGCTTCCCCCCGGATTTTCGCCGCAACATGCTCTCCGGCATCGTCGGCTTCCGCATCCCCATCGTCCGCATCGAGGGCAAATTCAAGCTCAGCCAGAACCGCGCCCCCGCGGAACGCGCCAACGTCCACTCCGCCCACGCCGCCGGATCGCCCGATCAGCAGGCCCTGGCCGCCTGGATGGAGCGTCTCGGCAACCATTGATCCCGCCCCAGAGAATCGCATTCCCAGAGAACTGTCATCCTGAGCAAAGCGAAGGATCTGCAGCTGCTTTTGCTCTGCGCTGTGTCGGCCCAATCGGGCAGGATCAAGAACATAGACATCCCACCCGCTCCGCTCGCCGTTTGACAGCCCCTCCGCCTATCCCTTCAAATGTTGGGCTTGCGCTTTGATATTGTTCGGCATTTCCCGAAAAGAGGTTCCGCCTTTTATGCGCAGGTTCTTCGCAATCCTCGGTCTTTTGCTCTTCGCCTCGCTGGCCTTTGCCGTTCCTCCCTCCGAACCCACCCCCTGGAGAGAGCGCGTCGACCAAGCCATGCCCCTGCTCGGTCATCGCAATTGGATCCTGATTGTCGATTCAGCCTATCCGCTCCAGTCCTCTACCGGAATCGAGACCATCGAGACCGACGCCGACCAGTTGGACGTGGTGCGCTACGTTCTCGGCTCCATGGGCCGGTCAATCCACGTCCGCCCAGTCATCACCATGGATGCCGAGCTGCCCTTTGTCCCGGACCAGGATGCGCCGGGCGCCTCCGCCTATCGCGCCGAGATCTGCGATCTCCTGCGCGCTTACCCCGTCACATCCATGCCGCATGAACGGGTCATCGCCAACATCGACGAGGCGAGCAGGCAGTTTCATGTTCTGGTGCTGAAGACCCGCATGGCCATTCCCTACACCTCGGTCTTCATCCGGCTGGACTGCAAATATTGGAGCGCCGACGCCGAAGCACGTCTGCGTTCCCGGATCGCGGCAGCGCAAAATCCCGCCTCCAAGCCCAATCGATGAGCCCGCTTGCACTCTGGAGGGCCGGAAACAGTGGCCCCTTCCCACTCCCGCACTGCAGTACGACCGAACCGCAAATCTTTCCTGTGGAGAACGTTTCGGAACACCCACGACCTTTGCTATACTTACAGAGTTCACCCCATGCGGAGGTGGCGAAATTGGCAGACGCACCAGCTTGAGGTGCTGGCGCCGCAAGGCATAGGGGTTCAAGTCCCCTCCTCCGCACCAAATTTCTTCTTGTCCGGGCCAACCGGGCGAGGCCCGGAAAGCAGTTCAAGACCATGCAGATTCTCCTCTACTTCGTCATTGTTGTGCACGTGATTGTGTGCCTGTTCCTCATCGGAGTCGTGCTTCTGCAGCAGGGTCGCTCAGCCGATCTGGCCGGTGCCTTCGGCGGACAGGGTTCGCAGACCGCTTTCGGTCCCCGCGCCGCAGCCAACGTCCTCACCCGGCTCACCACCTGGTCCGCGGTCATCTTCATGCTTACCTCGATTTCCTTGACGGTCCTTTATGTGCGCTCCACCGGTTCGCACTCGGTCCTGGACAACACCAAGTCCGCGCCCATCTCGGCCCCCGCCAAGTCCGGCAAGTAGTTCCCGCTTTTCCTCCTGCTTCACCCTCAAGCGGCAGACCCCTTGGTCTGCCGCTTTTTTGCGATTTTCACACTTCTTTGAATTCCCCTACAAAAATCTCTGTTGACATCAATATCTTCCAGATATATCTTGCAGATATTATGCCCCGCAACAGAACCGCCTACGTCATCCTCGGCATGCTCTCCATTGAGCCCAACAAGTCCGGCTACGACATTCGCAAGGCCGTCGAATCCAGCGTCGGCTACTTCTGGGGCGAAAGCTACGGCCAAATCTACCCCGCTCTCAAGAGCCTCACCGAGGAAGGCCTGATCGTCCCCACCAGCCCCGCCGCCGCTCCCCGCCAGCGCCGCCAGCAGTATTCCCTCACCGAAGCCGGGCACGCCTGCCTGCGCGAATGGCTGGCCCTGCCCTTCCAGAACGATCCGCCCCGCAACGAGTTTCTTCTCAAGCTCTTCTTTGGCCGCGAGGCTCCGCCCAGCGTCTCCATCGGACACATTCGTGAACTCCAGCGGAGAAATCAGCAAATGCTCGCAACCATGCTGGAACTGGAATCTTTCGCAAACCGGGAAGGCTCTCAAAATCCACATAAGCCGTACTGGATGCTCACGCTCACCCTGGGAATCGCCCTCACCCGCGCCGCGCTCGACTGGGGCGAGTCCGCCCTCGCCAATCTCTCTCCATCGGGGGCAACCACGGACTCCAGCGCCTTACCCACAGAAAAACAGAAATCTTGAACCAACCCGCAGTTCCAAAGGCTCCATAACCGGCCCTCACACGCGTCCTCAAGGAGAACGACAAAATGCCTACCGACGTACACTTCACCCGCTGGTCCCGGATCTTGGCCTGGGCCATTGCCGCCCTTTTCTTGCTCGGCTTCTTTTTCTCTCCCATCGGCTCGTGGACAGGACCGATTCTGGCCGTCTGGTTCGTCGGCACGCAAAAGCCCCTGCGCGGCTTTCTCTGGATGATGCTCCTCGCCTTCGTTCCCACCCTGATCGCAAACGCCCGCCTCTCCTCGCATTCCGGCTTGTCCGCTCTGCAATTTCTGGATTGGATGTTCTTCGCCGCCGTGCTCGGCATTCTCCCGTTTCTTCTGCATCGCCTCACCAGCCCCCGTCTGCCTGGCGTTCTCTCCACCCTCCCCTTACCCCTTTGGCAAGCCGTCCGTTACGCACTCGCCCTCAGCATTCTCCCCACCCCCGTCTTCACCGCCTATTTTGCCTTGGGCGGCCAATCGAAGAACCTTCCCTTGATGCACTTCGCGGGCGCTTTCGGCGCCTCCGCTCTGATCTTCCTCGTCTACTGGTTCGCGGCGGTCATCGTCTGGATGTGGAACCACGAATTCCGCGCCTCACGAATTGCTCTGGGCGCAAGCCTCTTTGCCGCACTCTTCGCCCTGTCCATCGGCTATGGCCTTTTCCGCCAACTGACCGGCTCCGCCCTGCCTGAGAGTTACCCCACCGGTACGCTCTTCGCGTGGATTTCGCTCGCCGCCGCGGTCGCCCTTACTTCCTGGACATTCTTCCGCCCCGGCCAGCGCACCACTTCCTGGGCCTTCCGGCCCATGACTCTTCGCATTCTGCAGAGCCCTTATACCGGCCACGCCTTGCAACTGCTCCGCGACAACGGCCACGAAAAGCTGGTCAGTCATTCCGGCGAGCGCTTTCCCATTCGCGACGGAATTGCCATTCTCCTCAAGCCAGAGGACCTTACCGGCTCCAACCTCAAGTACAACCATCTCTACGAAACCATCGGCGGCTTCTACGACGACTCGCAGCGCGTGGTTTGCGCGCTCTCGGGCTTCGATCGCGACGACTATGTCCGGAGCTATCTGGACTTCCTCGAAGTCAAGCCCGGCGATTCAGTGCTCGAAACCTCGGTCGGCACAGGTCTCAACTTCAAGTACTTGCCCCGCGGCGTCAAACTCGCCGGCCTCGATCTCTCCCCTGAAATGCTGGCAAACTGCCAGGCCAACCTCCGCCGCTGGCAACTCGATGCCGATCTCTTTCTCGGCAATGCCGAAAGCCTTCCCTTCGCCGATTCCAGCTTTGATGTGGTCTTTCATGTGGGCGGCATCAACTTCTTCAACGACCGCGCCAAGGCCATCCGCGAGATGATTCGCGTCGCCAAGCCCGGCAGCCGCATCCTCATCGCCGATGAAACCGAGGAGCACGTCAAAGCCGCCTACGAACGCGCGCCCATCACTGGCGGCCTTTACAAGAATCGCCAGGAGCCCGTCACACCGCCCGTCGATCTGGTCCCGCCCCAGATGCTCGAGACTCACCTCGAGATCCTGAACGTCATCGGCAAAAACCGCTTCTATGTGCTCACCTTCCGCAAGCCCCTCGCAGCATAGGTGCCTCGCGGGACGCAGTGACAAAAGTCCCTTCCATAAAACCGCTTCTTACGCTACGCTCGGTGGGTCCGGGCGTAGCTTCTCCGGACCCATGCCAAATTCAGCACGTCCGGAGACACCATGTCCTTCCGCTCTGTGTTTATTGCCGTTACGGTTGCCTTTGCATTGATTCTGGCCGCTTTCCTGGTCAATCGCGCCCGTCCCAAGGTGGAAACCGACCAGCCCACCGCTGACTTTGTGCGCGCCAGCGGCAAGTGCGCCGAGTGCCACGCCCGTCTCCAGTATTCGGTCGTCCATGAGTACGAAATGAGCGTCCATGCCCGCAAGGGCGTCAACTGCCTCGACTGCCATCAGCCCTCCGAAGGCCAGCAGAAGAAGGACCATCACGGCTTCGTCATCAGCACCCATCTCACCGCCGGCAACTGCCGCAGCTGCCACGGATCCATCTACCAGGAGTTCCTCCACAGCCGCCATGCCGCACCCAGTTGGGCGGCCATCTACGGCGAAAATGGCCTTAAACCCGAACAGGTAGACTTCAGCGAGCAGTACCAGCCCGGCGGCACCAGGCGTCCACCCCACCCCTTCGTCACCGCCGAGGGCGGCGCGGCCATGGTCTCCGGTTGTGAGCAGTGCCACTCCGTCGGCAAGCCCAACGACGACGGCACCATCGGCACCTGCACCAACTGCCATTCCCGCCACACCAGTTCCGTCGCCCTGGCCCGCCGTCCTTCCACCTGCGGCCAGTGCCACATGGGCCCCGACCACTCCCAGATTGAAATCTACGACGAGTCAAAGCACGGCGTGATGTTTGCCGCGCAGGAACATCTGCTCAAGCTCGATGCCGACCCCAAAACCCTGAGCACCCGCGATATGTTCGTGCCCACCTGCGCCACCTGCCACATGAGCGGCATCAACGGCCTCAAGGTGACCCACGACCCCTCCGACCGCCTCAGCTGGTACCTGGCCAACGCCGTCAGCGAAAAGCGGCCCAACTACCTCCGCGCCCAGGCCAGCATGAAGCAAGTCTGCACCCAGTGCCACACCCAGGCGCTCATTGACCGCGTCTACGCGCAGGCCGAGCAGGTCATCGCCGGCACCAACGCCAAGGTCATCACCGCCAAGGACATCGTCGACAGCCTCCACAAGGACGGCACCCTCTCCGGCCCGCCCTTCTCCAACCCCATCGATTTCACCTACTTCGACCTCTGGCACTACGACGGCCGCACCAGCAAGCACGCTGCCTTCATGGGCGGCGCGGACTTCGTCCAGTGGCACGGCAATTACGGCCTCATGCAGAAGACTGTTCAGTTGAAGCACGACGCCGAAGAGCTGCGGAGGGCGCATGGCGCTCACAAATAGGCCCTTGCGCCTCGCCCTGAGCCTGCTGCGCTCCCCCCGCGTCGCCTGGATCTTCGACCTTGAGCTGCTCCTCGAGCTCTTCGTGGCCTCGAACCTTGCCGTCCTCGCCGCCGACATCGTCCTGGCCCACTCCGTCAACCAGTTCCGCAAGCCGGCCGAGTACATTCCCCTCTACTTCTCGGCCGCCGCGCCGCTCGTGCTCCTGGTCGCCGCCGTGGCCCGGTGGCGTTGGCGTTTTCATGCCGCCTGGCGCGACCTCGGTTTCCTGGTCGGCGCGCTTGCCGTGCTGGTTGGCCTGGCCGGCGTCCTTTACCACCTCCAGAGCAGCTTTTTCGCCGACCGCACCCTGCGCTCGCTCACCTACGCCGCCCCTTTCGCAGCTCCGCTAGCCTATGCCGGCCTCGGATTCTTGCTGATTCTGAATCGCATGGTCCCCGCGCGCTCAACCGAATGGGCCCGCTGGGTCGTTCTGCTCGCCACCGGCGGCTTCTTCGGCAATTTCGTTCTCTGCCTCACCGACCACGCCACCAACGGCTTTTTTCTCAAAACAGAGTGGATTCCCGTCGTCTCCAGCGCCCTCGCGACCGGCTTCCTCATCGTCCCGGTCTTCGTCACCGTCACGCGCCGCTACCTGGACCTTTGCCTCGCCGTCCTGATCCTCCAGGCGCTGGTCGGAATCGTAGGCTTCTGGTTCCATCTACGCATGAACTTTTACACCCCCGGCGTAAGCCTCTTCGAGAAGTCCGTCTACGGCGCTCCGCCCATGGCCCCATTGCTCTTCCCCAATCTCGTCGCCCTGGCCCTGATCGGTCTCTTGCAACTCGCCGCCCATCTCGACGATCAGCCCGTAGCCCGCTTCAGCGTCTTCGACCGACTCCTCGCCTGGGCTGCCGCTCCAGAATCGGAGAGCTGATCTGCGGAGGCGTCATAAAATATAACCATGATCCTCGAGACCTTCCCTGTCGGCCCGCTGCAATGCAACTGCACCATCCTCGGCGACGAAGCAGCCGGCGAGGCCATCGTCATCGACCCCGGCGACGAGATCAGCCGCATTCATCGCCGCCTCACCGACCTCGGCCTCAAGCTCAAGCAGATCCTCGTCACCCACGCCCACATCGACCACGTGGGCGGCGCGCTCCAGCTCAAGCGCCTTACCGGCGCCCCCATTCTGCTCAACGAAAACGACCTGCCCCTGCTCGCAATGATGGACGCGCAGGCCGGCTGGCTGGGGATCGCTCCGCCGGAAACCGCACCGCCGGACGAAAACCTCGCCGAGGGCCTCACCGTCGGCCTGGACCAATATCCCGCCCAGGTGCTCTACACCCCCGGCCACACCCAGGGCTCCATCTGCCTCCACTTCGCCCCGCTCAAACTCCTCATCGCCGGCGACACCCTCTTTGCCGGCAGCATCGGACGCACTGACCTGCCCGGCGGCAATTCCCGCCAGATCATCGACTCCATCCATTCCCGCCTGCTCACCCTGCCCGACGAAACCAAAGTTCTCACCGGTCACGGCCCCGCCACCACCATCGGCGCGGAGCGCAGAAGCAATCCATTTCTGCGTTGGCAATAGCCTGAAGCTATCACCGCATTTTCAATTTAGATTCAACCAGTTGGAGGGTCTTCCTCAAGCGAAGCTTTAGCTCGATCACCGGTCCAGTTACCTCAGTGATTGATACCCAAAAAGGTAATCAGTGACGTTACGCCGGTACTGAATTCCCCCTCCGGCCCCAGCAGGCTGACCACCAGCCAGCCAGTCCCCGGCAATCCGAAAAAATAACCCGGATGAACCCAGACGCCCCGTTCCAGCAACGCCAGCGCCGTCTGCTCGTCGGGCTCAAGTGCCGGAATGCGCAGCACCGCGTACCAGCCGCCCTCCACCTCCGGGCGCCTCAGCTCCGGCCGTCCCGCAAGCTGCCGGTCCAACTCCGCCATATTGGTCGCCACCCGCGCCCGAATCTGCCGCTGAATCGCCTCCCGCCCTTCCAGCCACGCCGGCAGCGCGCACTGCACCGGAGCGTTCATGGAAAGAAAGGTGTCAGCAATCACCTCCAGCCGGTCCAGCGCCTGCGCCGCCTGCGGGCCGGTCGCCGCAATCCACGCCGCCTTCATCTGCGGCAACCCCGCAATCTTGCTCAACCCGCTGACCACAAAGACCGGAACGCCCTCCAGCCCGGCGACAAAGCTCTTCGGCGCCTCGCCGAAGCCGTAGTCCAGAAAAACCTCATCCACAATCAGCGATAGATCGAACTCCTGGCACAGCCGCCCCAGTTCTTCCGCCTCCCAGGGCTTGGTAAAGTGGCCCGTAGGGTTGTTCGGATGCACCAGCACAATCGCGCGCGTCTGCGGCGTAATCGCGCGCCGGAAACCCTCCGGGTCGATTTGCCACCCATAGTCGTAGACCAGTGGCGCGGGCTTCAGCCGCACATCCTCCATCCCCGCCAGAAAATCGAAGAGCGGATAGCCCGGCAGCGGAACCAGCACCTCGCTCCCCGGTTCGCACAGCAGCCGGAACAGAAAGCTGTAGGCTTCACTGGTGCTGGTGGTTAAAACGATCTGCTCAGGCTTCAGCGCCACGCCGTGTCCTGCATAGTAGCCGCAAACCGCCTCGCGCGCGCTCAGGATTCCCCGCGGCTGAGGATCGTAGTCGAGCGCCTTTGCATTGTTGAGCGCCTCCAGCAGGCCGAAGTCGTACGTGAAGCCACAACGCGTGGGATTCGAGGCGGTCAGGTCGGCAATCGGCAGCCCGGCCTTCACGCGCAGTCGGTGAGCCCGCGCCAGTTCGCTCTCTTCCGTGTTCCAGTCCGTTCTATGGGAAAACCGCATAATCCTCTTCAATCCAATCGATTCGTGCGCCGCTCTGCACACCCCAACTCGCTCATGCACAATAAGAACAGGCGCCCCTTTCAACATTACACGGGTGTCACAAGGAGGCCCTTTGGGTTTGCGCGCGGTTGTCTTCGACTATGGAATGGTATTGACTGCACTACCGGACTCTGCGGCGCACGATGCCCTGCTGCGCATCACCGGATTGCCCCTGGAGCGTTTCGAGAGCCTCTATTGGGCAGACCGCCACGCCTATGACGAAGGCAAGCTCACCGGCCTGGCCTTCTGGCAAAAGCTCATTCGTCAAGCGGGCCTCGACCTGCCCGCATCCACTATCGACGAACTCAATCTATGGGACGCCCGCATGTGGACCACGCAAAACCCCGCCATGCTGGCCTGGCAGCTGCAACTCAAGCAGCGCGGCCTGCTCACCGGCATCCTCTCCAACATGGGCGACAATGTCCTGGCCAATATCAAGCGGGAGTTCGCCTGGATTCACCGCTTCGATGCGCTCGTTTGGAGTTTTCAATTGCACATGGCCAAGCCGGACCCGGCCATCTATCGCTACACGCTCAACGAGCTTGGAACTGAACCTGCCGAGACGCTCTTCCTCGACGACAAAATCGAGAACATTGACGCAGCCCGGGCGCTGGGAATCCAGGCCCTCCAGTTCTCTACCGTCGAGCGACTGCGCTCCGACCTGATCGCTGGCGGTTTCGACGCCGAACTGCCCCTTCCCTGACCCGCACGGGGCCGCCCACCCCGGGCTCTACTTTTTGAAGTGGTAACTCACCCCGAGATTCGCGTTCATCACGTCGAGCCCTGGGTTCACCGGCACCATGAATGCATCGGAAAAATGAAAATCGCTGAATAATCCCAGCCGCAAGTCGACCCGTTCTGTCATCCGGGTCTGGACCCCGATCGCCGATTGCAGGCTGAAGCTCTCATAGGTCGCGTTTTCTGAAACCACCTTTTTGGGAAAGGCGATCATCCCTCCCTTGGCCATCAGGTAGGGCTTCCACGACTTCCCGTTCCGCCACATCATCCGAAAGCCGATCGGCGAAATCGCGAATCCCGGCACAACTTCTCTGGCTTTCGTTGTTGGAGTGCCCCATATATCCGACTTCTGCGCTTCGCTCAGCAGAACCAGCGGCAAAACCTCGGCCACATAGTCCACCTGCGCTTTCAGAAAATATCCCCAGGAATGGCGGTCGTACTCCAGTCCGCCCGTGTAAAGCTTGCAGCCTGAGCCGCTGGCAAAGATCTTGTAATGTCCATAGGAAGCCAGCCCCTCCACAATCAGCTCGCTCTCGACCGGCTGCCGGACCTCGTGCTTCGCCTCCAACCCACTCTCCGCCTCTTGGGAGAGCGCGCGTTCAGACGCAGGCAGACAGAGCACCATCAGAACGAAGAGACAAGTCAAACCGAAGCGAACGCCAAAACAACGCTGACTCCGCCGCACTTCAAATCGGAGGGTACAAGCTCGAACGCTTGGCAAGGAATCACCCGTTTTGATCGAAATGAGTCGCACTGTTCGGAGCGCGATCAGCGCAGCTCAGCCGACGCGGCAAGTATAGACCCAACCCGAACGCGAGACTCGCAGCATTTTTGCCCAGCCCATTCGCTACACGTCCGCCCTACGACGCCATCCCCAGCCCCACTAGGTTTGCCGCCGCGATGATGATCAGCATCCCCGCCCACAGCAGCCGCACCGGTCTGCTGCCCACGCCGGCCCACTCGCCCAGCGCCAGACCCACCAGCCCACCGCATAGAACGTAACCGCTCATGTGCAGCATCCAGTTCACATAGGCAAGGCCCTCGGGTATATTGGCCGCGCCCCAGGCGTAGAAGAAGAACTGGAGATACCACATGATTCCGCCGGTCGCTGCCAGTGAGGCGTTCTTGACCAGCGTTCCGCCAGCCTGCTGAAGGTCGTCGCTCAGCGAGATGGATTTTTTGAAGGCCAGACGGCCAAAGCAGTAACTTAGATTGACCAGCGCCCCACCGCCCATGATCACAACATAACTTGGCAATGCAGCGTAGAGAGGATTTACACCAAGGTGGACCGCCGCCGTCGCCATCGGCTTGGCCGCATCGATTGCGAACGACATGCCGGAGGAGAACACTCCGCACATGCCGGCCAGCAACAGCCCCAGTTTCAAATTGAATTCGGTGGGCGCACCACGCAGTTGAACTTCCTTTTGGTGACCTGCATAGGAAACAACGGCCACGCCAATCACCGCGATGAGTACGCCGGCCATGGTCATCAAGCCGCTCCTGGTTGCAAACAACACCGCGGCCTGGCCGTGCAGCAGCGGAGGCATCAGCGTGCCCACCACCAGGGTGACGCCGATCGCCACGCCAATGCCCAGTGACATGCCAAGATGGCGCATAGCGAGGCCGTAATTCACGTTGCCAATGCCCCACATCGCCCCAAGCAGGCCGACCTTCCAGAGCATTTGCGCGTCCATCGAGGAATAGAAGGCGCGAAAATCGGGGAGCAGAAAGAGACTCACAGTAATCGGCAAGAGAATCCAGGAGAAGATTCCGGCCACAGCCCAGGTGGTTTCCCATGACCATTTTTTTACCTTGCCAATGGGAGCATAGAACGACGCGGCCGATGCCGCCCCAACCATGTGCCAGCCGATTCCCGCGATGATCGACGTCATTCGTCTTCCCTCTCTCTGTCCAACTCCCGGACTAACACATTGCGCAAAGTCTAGGTACTCCCGAAGCGGCCAAACTTGGTTCGGCCCAGTCGTTAGCTATTCTCTTTTCTTTAGAGAATCACGGTGAAGGTATAACTCCCCGCCTCTAACTCAAACCCGCTACCGCCTTCGCGAGTTACAGCTCTGGCCTGCTTACTCTGGCCGAGCGCAACGCCTTCCAGCTTATACTTCGCCGCCTCATCCGCGTTCATCCCGAGCCACCCCGTGGTGTTCGCAGGAAGGGTAACCCGCCACTGAGCCGTCGTTCCCTCCACGCTCCAGTCGGAGTAAATCTTTCCATACGCCGAGTCATAATCGAAGGCCATATGCCCCAGCCGCGCATCGAAGGTTGGGTGCAGCACGACAGTATGGAAGCCCGCATCCAGCGGCGTCGCGTCCACGCCTGCTCCATAGCGCGCAATCCAGTCCCCCACCGCGCCATACGCGTAGTGGTTATAGGAGTTCATGCTGGGATCGTCCTTCATCTTGTCGCCGTTCCAGCGTTCCCACATGGTCGTCGCGCCGTTCTCCACCAGGTAGCCCCACGACGGATACTCAGTGTTGAGCAGCAGCTTATAAGCCAACTGCGTCTTCCCCGCCTTGGTCAACTCTTCCAGAAGATAAGGCGTGCCTAGAAAGCCCGTGCCCAGCAATCCGTGATTGGCCTCAATCTTGCCCACCAGTTTCTCGGCCGCTTTCGCGCGCAGCGCCTCCGGCAGCAGCTTCATATGCAGCGCCAAAACATACCCCGTCTGCGTATCGCCGCCCTTGCCCTTGTTTGCCTCGTCGCTCTTGTCCGCGCCGGCCACAAATCCATCACCGTGTACAAACTGCTTCTCGAACGCCGCGCGAATCTTCTCGAAGAGCCTTGCGTACTTCTCTTCCTCCGCGGCGCGCCCAGTGGCGTGTGCCATCTCCCGCATCAACGTCACATCGTAAGCCCAGTACGCCGTCGCGATGAGTGTGTAGTCGGTCCTTCCCTCCGGCGAAAGCCAGTCTCCAAAAGCGATTCCGCTCTCGTGCTTCCACAGCCCATCGGGATTCGCGGTGTCGATCGCGGCAACATATCTCTCCATCGCCGCCCAGTTCTGCTCGACAATGCTGGTGTCGCCGCTCTGCAGCCATGAAGTCCAGGGAATCACGACCCCCGCATCGCTCCATCCCGCGCCGGAGCCCATATTCGGTTGCGCGGTCCCCGGCGAGTAAATCCCGAAATACGCCGTCCCCGCCTGCGTACCGCGCATGTCTCCGGCAAACTTCCGCGAGAAGGCCGCCAGGTCCATGTTGTACGTTGCCGCCCGCCAGAAGACCTGCGCATCCGCCATCCAGCCCAACCGCTCATCGCGCTGCGGACAGTCCGTCGGAACGCCCACAAAATTGGACCGCTGCCCCCACTGAATGTTGCTCCACAGCTTGTCGATCATCGCGCTGCCGGTCGCGAGCTTCGCGGTAAAGGGCGCATCCGTATGCAGCACCACTGCGGTCACTGCGTCCTTTGCGGGCGCCTTGGCCAGTCCTGTAACTTCCACGTAGCGAAATCCGTGAAAGGTAAACTGCGGCGTGAATTCCTCCACGCCCTTACCGCTGAGAATGAAGTGGTCGGTTGCCTTGGCCGTGCGCAGATTGTCGGTATAGATCGTGCCGTCCGCATTCACAATCTCCGCAAACCGCAGCTTCACATCCGTGCCCTTGGGCCCCTCCATCCGCAGCCGTTCCACGCCCGCCAGGTTCTGTCCAAAGTCGTAAACGTACACGCCGGGCTTCGGCTCCGCCACCGATTGCGCCGCCACTGTGCGCTCTACGTGAATCGCGGGATAGTCCTGAGCTTCGATTTCCACCGGCTTGGGCTCGATCGCTTGCGCACTCTTCCACCTTGCCGCATTGAAAGCCGATCGATTCCATCCTGCCTGCGTCAACCGCGCATCCTGGCTTTCGCCGTCGTAGATCTCAGAGTGCAGAATCGGCGACGTATTTGCCTGCCAGCTTGCATCCGTCCCCACCCACTCCACGCTGCCGTCGGTGTGCTCGATGCGCAACTGCGCACGCAGCGCAGGCGGCGTATCGCCATAGTTATTGGGCTGTTGGAACCATTCGAGCGGCGTCTCATACCACCCCGGCGCAAGCAATGCTCCAATGGCATTGTGTCCACTCTTCACTTGCGCCGTCACGTCGTAGCTCTGGTACTTCACGCGCTGGCGATAGTCGGTCCAGCCCGGCGTCAGCACATCCTCGCTCACCCGCTGACCGTTGAGGAAAATCTCGTAGACGCCCAGTGCCGTCGCGTAGAGCCGCGCCGACTTTACCGGCCGTTTCACATCGAAGTCGTGACGCAGAGCCTTCACCGAATCGGGAATCCACGGATGTCCGAGCTTCTCGTCCGCAGTTGTCGCCGTCTTCCATCCGCTATCGTCGAAGCCCTTCTGCTGCCAACCCGCACCCGCATGAACCGCGGTCTTCCAATCGCTTCCGCTCTGAAAAGATGCCGTGGTCCCATCCGCGTACTCGACCACCAGCGTGGCAATCATCGGCGGCGCTTCGTTGGGATTGGGCGCGTAATGCACCGTCTCAATGGCCAGTGTGTTCGCGCCACCCGCTAGCTTGCCGGTCGCATCCGCGCACACAAACTTCTTCCACGGCATCTGCTTCCACGCCGGGAACGGATCGGCCGTCAGAACCTGCGCGCCATTGATCCATGCGGAAACCGTGTCCTGCCCTGTCGCATAAAGCGTTGCGCGCACCGCCGGCTTGGCCAGGGTAATGGTCTCTCGATAGGCGACGCGCTGTTCGGACGCCTTTCCTGCGTCCGGCGATTTCGCATCGGGATTCACGATCCACGCGGCCGGTGCCTGACGCACCGCAGCCTCTTCCGCCGTCTCATAGCCGATCCAGTTGGCATTCCAGGCCACCTGCTTCATCAGGCCTGTCTCCCACCAGCTCACCGCGCTTTCGCCATACACCTTGCCTTCCGCGCCCCACGCCTTCACCCGCCAGAAGTAGCGCGTGGAGGGCCGCAGCTCCGGCCCTCCATAGCGCACATTCAACGACTGGCCTGACTCAACGCGGCCGCTCGACCACACGTCCGCCTTTCCTTTGTTCAGCAATCCAGCATCGGAGGCAACCTGCACCTCGTAGGCCGTCTGCCGTGCACCCCGCGCCGGGTCAGCCAACTGCCAGGAGAACCGCGGCGCCGCATCGTCGATGCCCAGCGGCGCCTTCATCTCGTCCACCCGCAGCTCTACCGGCCCAACCCCTGCCGCCGTCTGTTGCGCCACCGCCGGCACACTCGCCGCGCTCAACATCATGCCCAACAGAAAACCCGGCGCCATCCAGCGCACGCTGTTCCGATTCATGCCTCACTCACCCCTTCAAAAGAAAACCCTACCCATTGTGCGGCTACAGCGAAACCAGAGTGGATGTATCCCGAAAGCAAGGCGTTCAAGTCAACGCGACCACCAGGGAGCGGCGACCCTGCACAACCCTCGACAGGACACAGTGACTCTGGTTTCGCTCTTGTCTACTTGCCCTGCAAAGCCGCCTCGCTGCGCGTCACCGTCACCGGCCCCAGCAACCCCGAAGCCAGCACTGGTGAATCCGCCTTGTACGGCTTCACGGTCGTGAATGTATATTTCACGGTCGCATCCGGCTGTTGATCGCCAATCAGGCGGTTCACCCACGCATTCGTCACTTTTATGGTCAATTGATTCGCTCCCGGCTTCAACACTCCGGTCACGTCCACCCTGTAAGGCTTGTGCCAAACGATGCCCAGCGGCTTGCCGTTCACCGTAACCTCCGCCAGGTTCTTCACTTCGCCCAGGTCGATCCACAGATGCGCGCCCGGCTTGAACCATGTCGCCGGAGCAGTCACCGTCTTGGTGTAGGTCCCCGTTCCTGAAAAATACTTCACGCCCTTGTCGGAGCTATCGCTCCAGGACGCGAGCTGATCCAGCGTGATCGACGCCGGCGCACCACGCTCGGGCTGGAAGCTGACCTTCCATTCGTCCTTCACATTCGCGAGCTTGGTCTCCGTCACCTGTGGCAGCGTGCGCGAAGTTGCTGTAGTTGTTTTCCGGAAGACCACGAACACCGTTCCCCACGCCTCCAGCTTCAAAGGCACCGTGGTGCGTCCGTCCGCAATCTTGAAAGACACAGCCTCTGTCTTCCCAGTCTCCGGATGCCATAACTCCGGCTCCCTGCCAGTTACGCGGAAAGTCGCTTCCACCTGCTCGTCACGGTCCTTGCGGTTATCCACAAAATAGAGATCGCCCTCCGTCAGCTTGCGATGAACAAACTCCAGCCGCGTGTCCGTCTCCGGCCGTGTGAAGTCGAAATCCGGAGCCACTTTCAGTGCGGCAAAAACATCTTCGAGCTTCTGCCCCGCATAGACCGTGCCCTTGCCCACATTGTGCACGCCGGTTCCATCGCCGAACAGTTCGTCGTTCAGCTTCTTGAACTCCGCCGGATCATCGGCCAGGCTGGGATCGTCGCTCGGCTTCGCTCCTGCAACCACCCCGCCGCCTTCCACCAGTTTGTGAATCGCGCGCAGCACCGGCAGAGACATATGCTTGCTGTAGGGATCGAGTCCCAACACCCGATAGCTCATTCCGCCTGGGGTGTGGATGCGCCCATCCGCCACGCTGAGCGCGTTGATCACCGCATCGGCATTGATGTAGTCGAAGCCGTAGCCCGCCGGCACATCCGGCGACTTGCCGCCGAAGATCGCCGTCAGGTTCGAGTCTTCTCCGTAGAAATAAACCAGGTCCGCGCCGAAATGTCCCTGCTGCAGCAGATAGCTGCAACGCGCAATGTAGTCGATCCACGGCCCGGCCTGCTCCGCCCATGTCTCGTTGCGATTGAACCATTGCCCGTAGGGTCCAAGTGTGAGCCCCGGAGCCTTGCCCACCAGCGGCTGATGCGCCGACTCGTGAATCATGAAGCGGTTGATCCCGTTCAGAAGCTCCTGGTCCGCTGTCGGCTTCAGTGTCGCCGGCGACCACGCCCACGGCGCTGCCGCTGCGGTCAGCGACTCCGCCGCCGCCAGATTCTGCCCATAAATGTGCGCCACAGAAGCCGACTCGCGATCGTCCGCGTTGTACCCGTACTGCTCTCTGTTCACGCCCGGTTCCTGCGTCCACATCGCGCTCATGGGCACTTCGTTGAATTTCTTCACCTCCATGCCGTCCGCCACATACGCGCGCCCACCCTCGTGCGATTCCCCGTAGTGGCCCATGCCCCGCTCGTGCAGCGTCGCTTCCAACTGCCCATAATGTTCATTGGCAATCAGGTCGGCAATGGTCTTGCGGAAGTCCCACAGAAAATGGTCACTTGCCTCGGCGCTTTCCACCACCTGCCCCGTCAGCACCGGCATCCAGGGCGTCGGATCGTACCCGCGCAGTTTCTTGAACTGCGCAATCATGTTATCGGTCCAGTTCTGCGAGCCGGCCTCCCAGCTATCGTTGATCACATAGCGAATGCCGCGCTTGCCCATCAACTCCGTGCCCACCGTCTCCTTGTAACTGTCCAGATAGGTGTCGAAATACTTCTTCACAAACCTTCTGTCCAGCTTGTCCACTTCAAGCCCTGTGGCTTCGACGGTGGCGGGGTGATTCGTAATGCCCAGCAGCGAGTACCCGAACCGCACCACCACCCAGTTCCCCGCGGGCGGCGTCCAGTCGAGCGTTCCATCCGCCTGCATCTTCGCGGTCAGGTCGATCACATCCGCCTTTGCCACGGCATCGGTCGCGGCCACCGGACTCGTTGCATAGCCATAAAGATCCTGGTCCGAAGTAAAAGCCGCCTTCTCCACGAACCGGTTCACCCGCGCTCCCGGATGAAGCACCAGCTCCGCAATCTCATACTCGGCAGGAAGCGTACCCGCCTTCGCGCGCACAGCCGCGAAATCAATGCCTACCGCCCAACTGGGAATGGGAGGAGCAGGCGCGCGCTTGAACGTAACACGGAAAAACTTCGCCGTCACGGGAGCAAACGAGATGGTGTGCTGCGCCGCATCGCCGCCTTCCAGCTTCACCACCGCACGGAAGTTCTGCCCGTCGTCACTCGCTTCAAGCACTTTCTCCGGGGCGCCAATTCCCGTGGCCAGGGACAGCATCCAATCCATGTCCTTGGTCACAATCGTGACCGCCCGCATCGTCTGCGGCGCGGCAAACTCGTATTGAATCCACGCCGCTGCCCCGACCTCCGGAATCGGCAACTTTGCCGTCTTCACCAGGTCTCCGTCGCCCAGCAGCGCATACTCCGGCGAGCCCCCGCTCGAAGTGACCTTCGGATGCAGCGATTCAATTGGCACGTCGCTGGCCGCTTTGCGATATGCAACCACCGCCGCGTCCGCGTAGTACTCAGGAATCGGCTTTGCGCCCGCCGGCGGCTGGTCGTTGCTCCCCAAGTTCTGGAAGGCCCCCGTGTTCGCCGGCGGATGCGCGAGCTTGCCGCGGAAGGGCTTGCCACCTTCGACCGCCGTCTCGCTCCACACATATTTCTTCATTCCCTCCGCAGCCGGAACCCACGGCCCGCCCGACTCGCTCCAACCCGGCGAACCGGCAATCGCCTCTTCCATGCCGAAATGATCCGCCAGCACGGTCGCGTATTTGAAGGCGTCCTTCCACTCCCGAGTCATGTACGCCAGGCGCTTCTCCACCACCTGCGGCGTGTCCAAAGCGGCGTCAAAGTTCTGGAATCCGGCAATCCCTACCCGGTGCATCCATTCAAGGTCCAGCTTGATGCCCTCTTTTGAGATGTTGCCGTTCATCCAGTGCCACCAGACGCGTGGCCGCGCCCCCTCAGGTGGCTGCCGGAAAGCCTCTTCCAGGCTGTTGGCCGGTTGAACCTGCTGCGCAGCCATCATCCAGGGCATACCCGCCGCCAGCAGCAACCCCAGAACTCCCCTTTGCGCCGTCTTCCGCATCGTCATCGCTTCACTCCCAAACTCCACGCCATATCCCGCAGATTTGCGCAGAGATTTCCCCAAATGAAAAAGTTTCCAGAAGGGAGAACCTTATGCAACCTGACCTCTCTTTGTCAAAAGCCACTCCGCCTGCCCATCCCTGCCTCGAAACCCCACTCATTTCAGCCCTCGCCCTTTACACTTGCCCCATGGCCCTTCATATGTACGCCGCCACCACCAGCCAGGGCAAACTCCGCGACTTTCGCACTGCTGCCGCAGCCCACGCGCTCGCCATCGAGCCCCTTCCTGACCTGGACAAAATCACCCCGCCAGAGGAGAACGGCGCGACCTTTCAGGCCAACGCCACCCTGAAGGCCGTCTACTACTCGCATTTTGCTCCCGGCGCCCTGGTTCTTGCGGACGACTCCGGCCTCGAGATCGACGCCCTCGGCGGCGCTCCCGGCGTCCGTTCCGCCCGCTTTGCCGCCGACTCAGGTCTGCTCGACTCGCCCGACGCCAATGACAACACCGACGTCTGGAACAACATTCTGCTTCTGCAAAGGCTGGCCCGCGTCCCAACGGCCGAGCGAACCGCTCGTTACCGCTGCGTTCTGGTCGCCGCTCGCGATGGCCATGCCCTTCACTCGGCGGAGGGCACAGTCGAGGGCGTGATCCTTGAGGCGCCACGCGGCACCGGCGGCTTCGGCTACGATCCGCTCTTCTTCCTGCCCGCCCTGGACCTCTCCATGGCCGAGCTGGATCTTGAAACCAAGCTCTCCCTCAGTCACCGCGGCCGCGCCATCGCCGCATTGCTGCCGATGCTCCACGCCTGAATCCGCACGCCTCCCGTCCAAAAAGCTAAAAGCGCGGAGGCCTTGAGCCAAAAGCGCGGAGCGCCTTGACGGTGCGGGAGTTGAAAACCAATAATGCAGTTGGGACAAAGCAGACTCTCCCAGTCCATTAACGCGCAACCGACTTGACCGGAACCTTTCCCCGGAACCCTCAGGAGCCGAGAACGCCATGGCAACCGCTCAGCAATCTTCCACCCCCACGCTTCGCCCCGGCGTCCAGCCGTTGCGCGCGGGTGAGGGCTCAACTTTCCTCTGGCGCAAGCTCCATTCCCTGCTGGGCATCATCCCCATCGGCGCCTTCCTTCTCGAACACCTTCTCTCCAATTTCGAGGCGCTCAAGGGTCCCATCGCGTACGGCGAGCAGGTGCGCTTCCTCAACAGCCTCCCGCTGGTCCGCGTCCTGGAGTGGGTCTTCATCTTCCTGCCCATCCTCTACCACGGCCTCTACGGCGTCTACATCTGGCTGCGCGGCAAGTCCAACATCGTCTACTACCCCTGGGCCGGCAATTGGCTTTACACCGCCCAGCGCTATACCGGCCTCATCGCCATCCTCTACATCGGCCAACACGTGATCCGCCAGCGCTTCATGGGCGTCAGCCTTCCCGAACACCCCATGGCGGCCTTCGCCAAGGTGCAGCAGGAACTGGCCAATCCCTGGATGCTGGCCGTTTACATCGTCGCCATGATCGCCATCTGCTGGCACTTCGCCTACGGCATCTGGCTCTTCGCGGCCAAGTGGGGCATCACCCCCGGCGTCACCGCCCGCAAGCGCTTCGGCTACGTCTGCGTCGCCTTTGGCATTCTGCTCGCCGTCATGGGCCTGGCCAGCATCTGGGCCTTCGTAGGCGGCCAATATCCCAACGCAGCCAGCTTCTAGCTGTTAGCTGATGGCTGTTGGCTGGCATCGAGAAACGGGTCCCTGATCCCTGATCCCTGACCCCTGATCTCTGATCTCTGTAGAAGAAGAAAAGGATCGATTCATGGCACCCAGAATCATCGTAGTTGGCGGAGGACTTGCCGGACTCGCGGCGGTCATCAAAATCGCCGAGGCCGGCGGATCGGTCGACCTCTTCTCCATCGTCCCGGTCAAACGCTCTCATTCTGTCTGTGCCCAGGGCGGCATCAACGCCGCTAAAAACCTCAAGGGCGAAGGCGACACCACCGACAAGCACTTCGACGACACCATCTACGGCGGCGACTTCCTCGCCAACCAGACGCCCGTCAAGGCCATGTGCGAAGCCGCTCCCGCCATCATCGACCTGCTCGATCGCATGGGCGTGCCCTTCAATCGCACCCCCGAGGGCCTTCTCGACTTCCGCCGCTTCGGCGGCACGCTCTACAACCGCACCGCCTTCGCCGGCGCCACCACCGGCCAGCAGTTGCTCTACGCCCTCGACGAGCAGGTGCGCCGCCACGAATCTGAAGGCAAGGTCAAGAAGTACGAAGGCTGGGAGTTCCTCTCCGCGGTGATCGATTCCAAAGGTGTCGCCCGCGGCATCACCGCCCTGGATCTGCGCACCATGGAACTCCGCTCCTTTCCCGCCGACGCCGTCATCCTGGCCACCGGAGGAACCGGCGCACTCTTCGGCAAGAGCACCAACTCCGTCATCTGCACCGGCTCCGCCCAGTCCGCCGTCTTCCAGCAAGGCGTTTACTTCGGCAATGGCGAATTCATCCAGGTCCACCCCACCTGCATCCCCGGCGAAGACAAGCTGCGCCTCATGTCCGAGTCCGCCCGCGGAGAAGGCGGCCGCGTCTGGGTTCCGCGCACTCCCGGCGACGCCCGCCCCGTCACGCAGATCCCCGCCTCCGAACGCTTTTACTTCCTTGAGGAGTGGTACCCCAAATACGGCAACCTCGTTCCCCGCGACGTCGCCACCCGCGCCATTCACAAAGTGGTCTACGAGCTCGGCCTGGGCCTCGACGGCCAGCCCATGGTCTATCTCGACCTCACCCACATCGACCGCGCCACCCTCAACCGCAAGCTCGAGGGCATTCTCGAAATCTACGAGAAGTTCGTCGGCGTCGATCCCCGCGACCACCCCATGAAGATCTTCCCCGGCGTCCACTACACCATGGGCGGCCTCTGGGTCGACTTCAACCAGATGACCAATATCCCCGGCATCTTTGCCGCCGGCGAGTGCGAGTACCAGTACCACGGCGCCAATCGCCTCGGCGCCAACTCGCTGGTCAGTTGCATCTTCGGCGGTTTCCGCGCCGGCCCCAACGCGCTCAACTACGCTAAAAGCCTGTCAGCTTCAGAGGGCGACGGCGGCCACTCTGCCGAGCTCGCTCGTCAGGCGGAAATCAATGCCAAGCTGCTCAACAACAAGGGCACCGAGAACCCCTTCAAGCTCTGGCGCGAACTGGGGGCCACCATGACCGAGCACGTCACGGTGATCCGCTACAACAAGGGCCTCAAGCAGGCCGACGAAAAAGTCGTCGAGCTCCTCGATCGCTACAAAAACGTCAACCTCTCTGACCGCAGCCAATGGGCCAACACCAGCTTCGCCTTCGCCCGCCAGTTGAAGAACATGCTGGAACTCTCCCGCGTAGTGGCGCAGGGCGCTCTCCTGCGCGACGAGTCCCGCGGTGCGCACTACAAGCCTGACTTCCCCGACCGCAACGACGAGAAGTTCCTGAAAACCACCAAAGCCAGTTTCACCGGCTCCGCCGCGGGTCCGCGCTTCGAGTACGAAGAAGTCGATACCCAGTTCATCAAGCCCCGCCCCCGCCGCTACGACGCAACGAAATAGACAATGGGAGAACGACGATGTCAATCAGCCTGAGCGTCAACGAGAGATTGATACTTCGCAATCAGTACCAAATTCTCTCCTACCTTGATCCAGACGTGCAGAACAAAGAATGGTACGAAAGGTCCATTGAAATACTCGAATACGGTTACGAAATCAATTACAAGGATCTTTTTCTTGGAGCCGATTGCTCCCTGGATAGTAACAAGAGTCTTTTCGTAATCAAGGTGCTCAATATGTACGACCGGATTGCCGAGGCCACAGAGGATAAAGATGCAACGCCCCCGAAAGACGCCGACTATTTTGCAAGTTTCCATGGCTTTGACGGCAATGGGGAATCCGAATACATCGGATACGCCCGATTCCTAATCCATAAAGAAGGCAAGTTTCAACGATTTCGGAACCTCGACCTCAACAGTCATCTACCTTCGGTGGCAAAGTACAAGAAGATGCTTAGCATCTTCGATAATCTTCCGGGAAATGGAAAGTATGGGGACCTCACCGAAAGCGATCTGAGGAAGCTGCTTACAGCATGAACACGAGGCAGGAGAATCTGAGAGAAATGGCAACCAGGACCGTACAATTCGAAATCAAACGCCAGGCCAGTCCCAATGCTCCCGCCATCTGGGAGAATTTCGAGCTCGAGTGGCGTCCCGGCATGAACGTCATCTCCGCCATGATGGAGATCGCGACCAACCCCGTCACCGCCGACGGCCGCGAAACCACACCCATCACCTACGACTCCAACTGCCTTGAGGAGATCTGCGGCTCCTGCGCCATGCGCATCAACGGCAAGGCCCGCATGGCCTGCTCCGCGCTGGTCGACAACCTGGAGCAGCCCATCCGCGTCGAGCCGCTCAGCAAGTTCCCCCTGGTCCGCGACCTCCAGGTCGACCGCTCGGTCCTCTTCGAGAACCTGAAGGCCGTCAAAGCCTGGGTCCCCGTCGACGGCACGTACGACCTCGGCTCCGGCCCGCGCGTCTTCCCTCAGCAGCAGGAGGCCAGCTATCCGCTGTCCAACTGCATCTCCTGCACCTGCTGCATGGAGGTCTGCCCGCAATTCAATGAGGACACCGGTTTCGTCGGCGCAGCCACCATCGCCCAGGTCAAGCTCTTCAACGACCACCCCACCGGCAAGGTCTTCAAGGAGGACCGTCTGCGCGCTCTCGCCGGCGACGGCGGCATTCAGGAGTGCGGCTTCGCCCAGAACTGCGTCGAAGTCTGCCCCAAGCAAATTCCCCTTACCAACGCCATCTCCGACGTGAGCCGCGACGTCCTCCTGCAAAAGGCCAAGGACTTCCTGCGCAGATAAAGCCGAAATGCAAAAGCCCCAGGTCTCCGGATGGAAACCTGGGGCTTTTATTTGCTGCGCAGCGCCTATCCCACCGGATAGCAGCCAGCGATCCATCCCTGCAGCAGCGCCGGGAAGCATCCCAACCCCACCACGGCCGCCGCAATCAGCACCAGCACCGCCAGCGTCACCGGGTGCGCCTTGATCGGCGTCTCGTCCACCGCGGGCATCACGTACGCCCGCTTCAGCACCTGCAAATAGTAGTAGAGCGACACCGCGCTCAGAGCCACCGCCAGCGCCACCAGCGCGAACGGAGCCGCTCCGGCCGAAGCCCCCAGCACCGCGGCAAACAAGTTGAACTTGGCCCAGAACCCCACCAGCGACGGAATCCCTGCCAACGACAGGAACAGCACCAGCAGCACCCCCGCCAGCACCGGATTGCGCTTGTGCAGCCCCAGGAACGCATCCATCCGGTCGCTGCCCGTCGCCCGCTCCACCACCGCCACCACGCCGAAGGCCCCAATCGTCGTCAGACCATACGTCAGCACGTAATAGAGCACCGCGTTCGCGCTCAGGTACGCCGGCCCGATATTCCCCTCTGCCCACTCGATCAAGCGCCCCTGTCCTTGATAAACGGGATGGGCCGCGATTCCCAACAGGATGTATCCCGCATGGGCAATCGCCGAATACGCCAGCAACCTGCGCACGCTCACCTGCGCCAGCGCCGCCAGATTGCCCACGATCATCGACGCAGCCGCCACCACCAGCAGAATCGTCGCCAGCGGCGGCCAGGTCGCGTAATACTGCCGCAGCGCCGCTGTCACCACGCCCCGCTGTCCGGTGATCGGCCCGCTCTGCACAAACCAGTTCATGCTGATCGTCAGCAGTAGCGCGAAACTCGCCACCTTGGAGACCGAAGCAATAAACGCCGCAGCCGGAGCCGGTGCGCCTTCATACGTATCCGGCGCCCACAGATGAAAAGGCACGGCCGCCACCTTGAATCCCAGCCCCGCCACCACCAGAATCCACGCCACATAAAACATGGGGCTGGCACCCGACGCCGTCATGGACCACTGAATCTGCTTGAGGTTCGTGCTGCCCGTCAGTCCGTAAAAATAGCTGAAGCCAAACAGCAGAAACGCCGCCGACATTCCGCCAAACAAGTAGTACTTCAGTGCCGCCTCGGCGCTCTTGCCAGAACTCTTCGCGAAGGCCGTCAAAATATAGAGCCCCAGGCTGAGCAACTCCAGCCCGATAAAAATCACCAGCAAATCCTGCGCCGCAGCCACGATCAAGCCGCCCGACGCCGCCATCAGCACCACGGAAACATATTCGCCCACGTGCCGTGTAAAAACCGAATCGATCAGCAACAGCAGCGTCAGCGCCGTCAGAATCAGGATGCCCGCCTGCGCCGCCACCGTCCCTCCCGATTCCGCCAGCAGCGGAAGCTCGAAATTCACGCCTATGCTTTGGCCGGCAGAAAGAGTCAGCCCCCACAACGCCGCGCCGCATCCGGCCACGCCCAGCAGCGCAGCGGTGGTCACGCGCACCTTCAGCGACGCCCTGCGCAGAAGGCCCAGGTCCACAATCAGCACCACCAGCGCCGCAATTTCCAGCGCCGTCACCGGCAGCGTTGCATGGAAGAGATCCCAGTAGTTCATTGTCCCCCTCCCGCAAGCAGAGCCTTCACGGCCGGCTCAATGGTGTCGAGCAGAATTCTCGGATAGAGTCCCACCACCAGGCTCGCACCCGTCAGCAGGACCACGCCTGTGACTTCCGGCCAGGTAATGGCGGCCAATTCGTGTCCCGGCTCATTGAGATGCGGGCTCGGCGGCGCATCGCTGAAGAACGCCTTCTGCAGCGCTCTCCACGTATACGCGATGCCCACCACAATGCCCACGCCAGCGGCAATCACCCACCAGGGATTCACCTTCCACGCGCCTACCAGCACCTGCAACTCGGCCACAAATCCCGAGAACCCCGGCAGCCCCATCGAAGCCATTCCGGCAATCACAAACGCCCACGCCGCAAACGGCAACCGTTTCGACAAGTGCATCGTCTCCAGTTCCGCCAACTGCCGCGTGTGCGTGCGCTCGTAGACGATCCGTCCCACAATGGCAAAGAGCAGCCCCGCAATCACGCCGTGCGAAAACATCTGCAGCACCGCGCCGGTCATGCCGATCTGGTTCAGCGTCATCAGGCCCAGCAGCACAAACCCCATGTGGCTCACGCTGGAGTAGCCAATCACAAATTTGAAGTCCGTCTGCGCCAGCGCCACCAGCGCGCCATACACAATCCCGATCACCGCCAGCAGTGCAAATACATCGCGCCAGGAGCCCAGGCCGATGAACGAAAACCCCCACGGGTCCAGCCCGCGTGGAAACAGCGCAATCCCCACCCGCAAGCAGCCGTACGCGCCCAGCTTCATCACCACGCCGGCCAGCAGCATGGAAGCAGCCGTCGGCGCGGCCACGTGCCCAGTTGGAGCCCACGTATGAAACGGCCACATGCCGGCCAGAATCGCGAACCCTGTAAACACCAGTGGGAAACACCACATCTGAAAGCTCACTGGCAGCCCCGCCTGCGCCAGTGCAATCAGCCCCGTCGAGTGGCTGCCCGAAGTGGCGTACGCGGCCAGCAGCCCGATCAGCACCATCGCCGAACCCGCAAACGAGTAAAGCGCCAGCTTCATCGCCGCGTACTCCCGCCGCGTCGATCCCCAGATCGAAATCAGGAAGTACTTGGGCACAATCGCAATTTCGTAAAACACAAAAAGCAGGAAGAGATCGAAGCTCAGGAAGACGCCGTAGACACCGCCGATCAGCGCCAGAAAGAATGCGAAGAACTCATTGGTGCGCAGCTCGATATTCCAGCTGAACAAGACACCGGCCACCGCGGCCAATCCGGTCAGCAGCACCAGCACGCGGCTGATCCCGTCGGCCGCCAGCAGAAAGTGAATCCCCATCGACGGAACCCAGGGCAGATCGACAATTACCGTCCGCCCCTGGCCCATCCCGGCCGCAAATCCCGCCACCGCCAGCGCCAGTCCCGCCACGGCGAAGCCCAGCGCCAGCCACCGCGCCAGTTCCGCCTTGCCCTTGGGCAGCAGCGCCTGGAGAAGCGCTCCGGCAAATGATAAGTAAATCGTCCAAGCCAACATTTAAAATCTCCAGTGCGCCAGCAGGTTCACGACCGTGGGATTCACGTTCTCCACGATCAGTTGCGGCAAAATCCCCACAAGAAACATCAGTCCGATCACCGGGGCCAGCGCCAGCCGCTCGCCGCCGTGCAGATCGGGAAACGCGGCCCAACGCTCCGGCGTCGGTCCGGCAAAAACCTTCTGGATCACGGTCAAAATCACCACCGCCATCACCAGCAGCCCCAGAACCGAAACCGTCGCCGCAACCCACGCCAGCGGGAAAACGCCGCGGAAGATCAGAAACTCGCCCACAAATCCGTTCAGCCCCGGCAGCCCCAGCGAAGAGAAAAGTGCAATCCCCATCAGCCCCGCCAGCACCGGAGCAGGCTTGCGCAATCCGCCAAAGTCCTCAATGCCGCGGGGGCCACCCGTCCGCGTCTGAAACATCGCCACAAACCAGAACAGCGATGCCGCCGTGATGCCGTGGTTGAACATCTGCAGCATTACGCCGTTCAACGCCGCGGCCTGGCTCGCCTGCGCCGCGGCTCCCGCAGCCGGAACCGCCAGCGCGAAAATCCCCAGCAAACAATAGCCCAGGTGATTCACTGAGAAGTAGGCAAACACGCGTTTAAGATCCTTCTGCGCCGCCGCCGCCCACGCTCCCATCACCACCGTCGCCACCGCCAAAATCAGCAGCGGCGTCCGCATCTGTGCAATCTGGTGCCCGAAGAGCGGCAGCGCAATCCGCAGCAATCCGTAGACGCCCATCTTCGACATCGCGCCGGTCAGCAGCATCGTCACCGGCGAAGGCGCCTCCGCGTAAGCCGCCGGCAGCCAGGTGTGAAACGGAAACATCGGCACCTTTACCGCGAAGCCCGCCAGCACGCCCACCGCCAGCCACATCGTCACCGGCCCCAGGTGCGCCGTCACCATCTGTTCCAGTTCGCCCGTCGAAGCCAGCAGCGTCAGGTGGCCGAAGTCCATGCTTCCCGTGGCCACAAACACCGCCAGAAACGCCACCAGCAAAGCCGCCGAGCCAGCCATCGTATAGATGAAGAACTGCGTCGCCGCCGGCCCGCGCTTCGCTCCGCCCCACAGCTTGATCAGGAAGAAAGCCGGAATCAGGCTCAACTCCCAGAACAGAAACCAGTGAAAAAAGTTGAGCGCGGTGAACGATCCAAACAGCCCCGCTTCCAGCGTCAGCACCAGCCCAAAATAAAGTCCCGGCTGGCGATGCACCCGGTGCGCCGCATCCACCGACATCAGCGTGACAATCGCCGAAAGCACCAGCATCAGCGCTCCCAGCCCATCCACGCCCAGGTGGTATTCAATGCCCAGCGAAGGCGCCCATGCAGCCTGTTCCACCAGCCCCATGCCGCCATTCCCCGGCAATTGCGTCCACACAAAAAGTGCCACCGCCATGCTGGCCAGCGTAGTTACGAGAGCCACGCCGCGCGCATGTTTGCCCGACACCAGCGCAATCGCCGCCCCGATCAGCGGCAGCACGGTCAACAGCGTCAATACAGGGATTCCGCTCATGCCCGGCTGCTCCAGATCAAGATTGCGGTCAGCGCAACCACGGCCAGCGCCAGAATTCTCAGGTAACTCTGCACCCGGCCCGATTGCATCCGCGCCAGCAGTCCGCCGCTCGAGGACAGCTCATCGCAACCCTTGTCGAAGCTGCCATCCACCACGTTCGTATCCAGAAAGCGATTCAGCCGCGCCCATCCTGCAAAGAGCCATGCAACGCCTGCCACCAGACCGCCCCACACGCGCCAGTCGAGCCAATCCGCCACCCGTCCCCACCAGCGATAAAATGCGATCACCGTGCCCTCGTAAAGTTCATCCACATAAAGCCGATCGCGCAGCCATCCCCACACCATCGGCACGGCCCGCTCCAGCGCATCCGGTTCCTCTGCCTTGGGCGACTTGCCGCCATAGATCATCCACCCCAGCCCCAGGCCAAGAAACACCACCACGGTCGAAGTTCCCATCAGCAGCATCAGCCCCGGCTCGCTAAATCCCTGCATGTCGAAGCTCGCCGCATGTCCGTCCAGGAAGGCTTTGAACCACGGCCACGCCGGCGTGCCAATCGCCCCCAGCGCCACGGCGAAGAACGCAAGAATCGCCAGCGGCGTCGTCATCACCTTCGGGCTTTCATGCGCCTGCTTCTTGCCGCGCGACTCGCCAAAGAAGACGTACGCCACCTGCCGCGTCATATAAAACGCCGTCAGCAGCGCTCCAAAAACCAGCATGTAGAAAGGCGTCCTCGCCACACTCCAGTGCCGCGCCGCCTCCAGAATTCCGTCCTTGCTCCAGAAGCCGGAGAACAGCAGCGGAAACCCGCACAGCGCCAGCATTCCAATCGCATAGGTGGCAAACGTCAGCGGCATCTTGTCCTTCAGTCCGCCCATCCGCCGCACATCCTGCTCCTCATGGCTGCCGTGAATCACCGAGCCCGCGCCCATGAACAGCAGCGCCTTGAAGAACGCGTGCGTAATCAGGTGGAACATCCCCACCGCCACGCCGCCCATCCCCAGCCCGGCCATCATGTAACCCAACTGCGAAACTGTCGAGTAGGCCAGGATGCGTTTGATGTCGTTCTGCGCGACGGCAATCAGCGCGGCAAACACCGCCGTAAATGCGCCCACCCACGTCACCACTGTCAGCGCCGTCGTCGTTCCGCCCGTCAGCGCACCCGCCTGCATCAGCGGATATACGCGCGCAATCAGGTAAACGCCCGCGGCCACCATGGTCGCCGCATGAATCAGCGCCGAAACCGGCGTGGGGCCTTCCATCGCATCCGGCAGCCAGACGTGCAGTGGAAACTGTCCGCTCTTGCCCGCCGCCCCGGCAAAGATCAGCAACCCAATCGCGCCCGCGGCCGTCAATCCCAAGGCCGCCGGCTGCATCAGCAGTGCGCTCAGCGCACCGGCTTCCATCGATCCCGTGCCGTGGTTATAGAAAAGCAATGTGCCCGTCTGCGCAAACAGCCACACGATGCCGAGCAGGAAGAACACATCGCCCACCCGCGTGGTGATGAATGCCTTCTTCGCCGCCGCGGCCGCCGCCGGCTTCTGATACCAGAATCCAATCAATAAGTACGAAGTAAGTCCGACTAACTCCCAGCACATGAACAACAGTAGCAGCGAGTTAGCAATCACCACGCCCAGCATCGACCCGGCAAACAATGACAAGAAGCAGAAGAAGCGTGTGAAGTTCCCGTCGTGTTCCATGTAGCCGACGGAGTAAATAAAGATCAGCAGCCCCACAAAGCTGACCATCACCAGCATCGCCGCCGACAGCGGATCGAGCACCCAGCCCAGGTCCACGTTCGTTGCACCCACCTGAATCCAGGCAAAGTTGACTGTCTCTCGCGTCGCTACTCCATTCGCCCAGTTGCTCACCACATGGGCAAACGCTGCCAGCGAGAGCAGCAGCGAAACACTCAGCGAACCAATCGCCAGGCTGGCCGCGGTCTTCCGCTTGGCCTGCTTCAGCAACGCCATCCCACCCGAAGCCACCATCGGCACCGCGGGGATCAGCCACAGAATCCCCGTGATGGGAGAAGCTGCCAGTTGCGGAGTGAACGAAATCGATTCTTGCATCAACCTCTCACCCCTTCATCCTGTTCATTTGGTCCAGGTCCGTCGTATGCGCGTGGCGATGGATCGAGATCACCAACCCCAGTCCCACTGCAGCTTCCGCCGCGGCCACCGCAATCGAGAAAATCGCAAACATCATTCCCGTCAACAACTCCGGATGCGGCCCGTAGCGCCAGAAGGCAATCAGATTCAGATTCGCCGCGTTCAGCATCAGTTCAATGCCGATCAGCACCAGGATGGCGTTGCGCCTGGTCAGTGCACCGGCAAGTCCAATCGAAAACAACAGCGCAGCCACCAGGAGAAATCCAGCCAGAGGCGTCATCGGGTCCTCTCTTTGTCATGCATGGCCACAATCACCGCGCCAATCAGCGCCACGGTCAAAAGCACCGCCACAATCTCCAGCGGCAGAACATAGCGATCAACAAGCGCATTGCCAATCTGCCCCACCGTCACCGCGGGCGCAGCCGTCGCCTTGGGCAGCATCGGCGCCGTCTGCAGCACCGCCCATCCCAGCACCGCAAACACGCCTGCCGCCACGGCTAGTCCAGCCAGCCATGTCTTGCTGAAGACCCCATCCTTGGGCGTCTCCGATCCCTTGGTCAGCAGAATCGCAAACACCACCAGAATCGCGACCGCGCCGATGTACACCAGAATCTGCGCAAAGCCCGCAAACTGCGCGTCAAGGTTGAGATAGAGAAACGCCAGTCCCGCAAAGGCCACCGTCAGCGCCAGCGCGCAATGCACCGTGTTCTTCAGCAGCACCGCCGCCAGCCCGCCAGCCACCGTGAGCGCCGCAAGCAAATAAAAGACAAAACTCATCGGCACCCCTCCCCCATCACTTTGTCATCCTGAGCAACACTTATAGGCTTGTCATCCTGAGCGGAGCGCAGCGCAGTCGAAGGATCTGCATTTTTCCACTCGATGAGCCACGTCCGTTGGGTGCCCCATCCTTGCGCGTTCTCTACAGCGCAAGGGTGGGAAACCTCAACCCCCAACCCGCCTCTCGCAAACTCACTCCGCATACCGATACCTCCTCGGTCCGAAGTGTTCGCTGCGCATCTCGATCCGTCCCACCACCACGTACGCCACCAGCAAAATCGCCGAGCAGATCACCCACCGCAGCCACCCTTCGCCCAGGAACCGCCACAACGCGGCCACAAACAGGTTCAGCAGGCAAAGCGGCAAAATGAACTTCCATGCAAAGTTCATCAACTGGTCCTGTCGTAGTCTTGGCAGCGTCCCGCGCATCCAGATGAAAACGACGATCGAAAGCATGAGTTTCGAGAAGAACCAGATCCACGACGGAACCCAGCCCAGGAACGAGAACGGCGCCGACCAGCCGCCCAGAAACAGCGTTGCGCCCAACCCGGAAATCGAAAACATCGCCAGGTACTCGCCCAGAAAAAACAGTGCGAATTTGAAGCCTGAATATTCGGTGTGGTAGCCCGCCACCAGTTCCGACTCGCCTTCCGGCAAATCGAACGGTGACCTGTTCGTCTCCGCCGTCGCGGCAATCGAGTACATCACAAAGCCGGCCAGTCCCCACGGCGTAAAGATGTACCAGTGCGGCAGCCCCCACGTGTAGTGGTTCTGCGCCTCTACGATCCGCGTCAGCGAAAGCGAGCCGGTAATCATCACCACGGCCACGCTCGACAGCAGCAGCACCACCTCGTAGCTGATCATCTGCGCCACCGCGCGCATCGCGCCCATCAGCGAATACTTATTGCGGCTCGACCATCCCGCCATGAACACCGCCACTTCGGTCGAAGCGCCCATCGCAAAATAGAACAGCAGGCCGGCGTCCATATCCACCAGCACCATGTTGCGTCCCATGGGCAGCACCGCAAAGCCCATGAACACCGCCACCACCAACATCAGCGGCGCCAGCAGGTGCACCGTCGCATCCGCGCTCAGCGGAACAATGTCTTCCTTGGTCAGCGACTTGATGCCGTCGGCAACCGGCTGCAGCAACCCGAAGGGCCCCACGCGGTTCGGCCCCAGCCGGTTCTGGATGCGTCCCAACCCCTTGCGCTCCATCCATACCGTGAGCGCAAACAGCGCCGGAAAGAAGGCAACAATCACCACCACGCTCAGCACCACCGCTGCCGCCGTCTGCCAACTAGCGGGCAAAAAGCTCACCACCCATTGCCTGAGCAAAACGAAGATCTGGTCCAACCTGTCGATCATGGGCTAGTCTCCCGCGGGCTTCTCCGCGGCTTTGGCGGCTGCGGCGTCGTGGGCTACTTTGGCTTTGGCGTCGGCCTTGGCCTTCTCCGCCGCCAGGTGCGCGTCCACACCGGCCGCTTCGGTGGCATGAATCTCGTGGTAATACTCGTTCGACTTCGCCAGTTCCTTGCGATCCAAAAGCAATCCGCCAAAGCGGTCGTCCGTGCTCAGTTCAAACTCCGTGTTCATTTTGATGGCTTCAAACGGGCACACTTCCACGCAAATCTGGCAGCTCATGCACACTGAAATGTCGATGTCGAACTTGGCTGGATAAAACTGCGCCTTGCCCAGCGCGTCCGGCTTTTTGTCCTTGGATTTCTCAATATAAATGCACTTGGGCGGGCACTCCTTCTCGCAAATCTGGCAGGCCACACACCGCAACCCCGCCTCCCAGTCCGCGCCGTCATACACCAGGAATGGAAACACGCGCGCCGCCTCGGCCGGAGCAATCCTCTCTTCCGGATACTCCACCGTCGTCATTCGCTCGGCCGAGAAAAAGCTGCCGACAAAGTTCTTCGCCGTCTCCGCCATTCCCTTTACTATGCCTTCACCCAGCAAGAACCCCTCCAAACAGTGAACAGTAATCGGTGATCAGTGGTCCGCTTTTTCGGCTGATCACTGTCCACTGTTCACTGACAACTATCGATCCACTTCTCCCAGCACAATATCCACGCTTCCAAAAATCAGCACCACGTCGGCCACATTCTGCCCCAGGCACATATCTTCCAGAATCGTCAGGTTGATCAAGCTCGGCGGCCGCACCCGGTACCGGTAGGGATTCGTTCCCCCGTCGCTGATCAGATAAAAGCCCAGTTCGCCCTTCGGCGCCTCGATCCGCCCGTAAGCTTCCCCCGCCTTGGGCCGGAAGCCGCGAATCTTCGCCTTGGCGTCCATCACTGGCCCCGGTGGAATCCCCTTCAGCGCCTGCTCCAGAATCCCGATCGACTCCCGTATCTCCAGTATCCGGATCATGAAACGGTCGTACACATCCCAGTGATCGCCCAGCGGCACGCGGAACTTGAATCGATTGTAGATGCCATAGCCATCCACCTTGCGGATGTCGTAGTTGATGCCCGAAGCCCTCAGCATCGGCCCGGTCACCCCCGCGTTCACCGCCAATTCCGGCCGCAGAATCCCCACTCCCTGGCAGCGCGCCATCAGAATCTCGTTCGAACTCAGCAACCGCTCGAACTCATCCACAAATTCCGGCAGCCCCGCCACCACCTTGCGCGCCCCATCCAGCCAGGCCGGCGAAGCATCCACCCTGCAGCCCCCGAAGCGCATGTAGTTGCACATCATGCGCGATCCGGTCAGTTGCTCGAACAGGTCCAGGATCTTCTCCCGCTCGCGGAAGGCATACATCAGCGGCGTACCGCTGGCGCCCATCTCCTGAATCAAAAACCCAATCGACGAAGCGTGGTTCTGAATCCTGGTCAGCTCGCCCAGAATCACCCGCAGGTACTCGGCGCGCTCCGGAACTTCCTGCCCAACCAGCTTCTCCACCGCCAGCGCATACGCCCAGTTGTTGGTCAGCGAACACATATAGTCCAGCCGGTCCGTATACGGCATCGAAGCCAGATAGCTGACCTTCTCCCCAATCTTTTCGTGGTTCCTGTGCAGGTAGCCGAAGACCGGCCTTAGCCGGATCACCCGTTCCCCATCCAGCGCCACATCCATCCGGAAAACTCCGTGCGTCGAAGGATGGTGCGGCCCCATGGCCACTTCCAGCAGCTCCCCTTCGCCGTCCGGCTTAATCACCGGCGGACGATTCCAGCCCGCCTCGCGCTTTTCCCTGTCCCACGCAATGTGACTCATCGGCCGGCCTCCGGTCCGCTCTGGGCCGCCTTATGCGCCTGCACCCGCGCCTGCACCTCGTCGTGCGGCGTCGGCTCGTAGTCAAAGTCGTCCGGCTCCACGTAATCCCGCCGCATCGGGTGGTCCTTGAACCCCTCCCACATCAGCAGTCGCCGCAGGTCCGGGTGCCCCTTGAAAACGACCCCGAACAAGTCGAAAATCTCGCGCTCCTGGAACTCCGCCGACCGCCAGATGGGTGTAAACGACGGCAGCTCCACCTGGTCCGTCCGGTTCACCGTGCGCATCCTCAGCACCACCGGCCCGTGCTTCTTCTCCACTGAAAACAGGTGGTACACCACTTCCAGATACCCCGGCACCACGCGCTTCACGGTCTCCTCGACCGTCTCTTCCACTTGCTGTTCCACGCCCTCCACAGTCTTCGTCACCGTGCGCGTCTTCTTCACTTTTTCCGTGACTTCCTTGTCCGGCCAGTCCACCCCGGTCACATTCGACAGAAAGTCCAGCGCCAGTTCGGCGTCGTCGCGCAGATACGTCGCCACCGCGACCGCGTCTTCCGGCTTCAGGCGCAACGAATGCTGCCCGCTGGGGCCGGTGTTCATCACCATCTCCACCCCCGCGCCCGGCACCGCGCGCTCAATCGCCGCCTTGATCTCCTCGATCGTCTTCAATCTCTATTCCTCAGCATCTGTTTCCACTGTTCACTGACCACTGTTCACTGTCTTTATCACCGAATCACCACCGGCACCGTCCACACTCCCTTGTTCGAAGCCGGCTCCAGGTCGTGCTCTCCTTGCACAGGCACCGGAAACTCACCCTGCGCCTCTGCGTCCAGGAACCGTGGCCTGCCTTCCCCGGTCAGCGGTTGGCCGTCAATCTTCTTTTGCAGCGTCATAAACGCCTGCAGCAGGGCCTCCGGCCGCGGTGGGCAGCCAGGAATGTGCACGTCCACCGGAATGTACCGGTCGATCCCCTTCAGCACGTTGTATCCCTGCTTGAACGGGCCGCCCGAAATCGCGCACGCCCCCATCGCGATCACGTACTTGGGCTCCGCCATCTGGTTGTAAAGCCGCACCACCTGCGGCGCCATCTTCTTGGTCACCGTGCCGGAGACAATCATCAAATCTGCCTGCCGCGGCGACGGCCGGAAGACCTCGGCCCCGAACCGCGCCAGGTCATACCTCGCCATGGTCGTCGCGATCATTTCGATGGCGCAGCACGCCAACCCGAACTGCATCGGCCAAATCGAGCTTCTCCGCCCCCAGTTGTAGAGCTCCTCAATGGTCGTAACGAAGACGCCCTGTTTCCCCAGTTCGATCTTCAATCCCTCATCCACAGCCATTGCTCGCTCCACTCCAGTTGTCAGTGATCAGTTATCAGTGGTCAGTCCGTTGCCTTCAGTGATCGAGCCATTGCTCTCCGGAGCGGGCTCAACTCTTCCCATACCCACGGCAAGACTGATCACTGACAACTGACCACTCGTAGTTTTTCACTCCCACGTCAGCACTCCCTTGGCCCAGGCCCACGCCAGCCCTTCCACCAGCAGCAGTACAAACACCAGCATCGCCCCGCACGCCGCCGCGCCCAAACCGGAAAACGCCACCGCAAACGGCAGCAGAAATACCGCTTCCACGTCGAAAATCAGAAAGATGATTGCGTAGAGATAGTAGGCAGACCGGAACTGCATCCAGGCGTCGCCCTCTGAGACCAGTCCGCACTCGTAAATGGCGTTCTTCACCGCGCTCGGCTTGGCGGGAGCAAACACCTGCGCCCACAGCCACGCCAGCCCCAAAGGCGCCAGCCCGAAGCCCAGTGCCGCCACAAACAGAACTGCCAGAGAAAAATAAGGGTTTGAAGCCATCTTTGAAATTTCAACCTTCACGAACAACGTACCAGTTGGATGGCAGGTTTGGCCAAAAGATGCTCCCCTCCGGACCGCTTAAGTCCATTTTCGCTCTCTTCATCCCACCCTGTGAACCGTCCGCTGCAATCCCAACTCCTTTGCTTCTCGCGCCACCTCCCGCTCCACCTTTCGATGGAGGACGGCTCACCCCCCGCGCCTGCTATTGTCCAAGTATTCCCGCGGCTTTTCCCCTGAAGTCCGGCGCGGGATTGTAGTTCTTTCCCCCGGAGATCACCGGACCATGTGCAAGACCCCGCTCAAGCCCACGCTTCCCCGTGATCCGCGCCGCTGGCTGCTGACCTGTCTCTTCGTTCTTCTGCCGCTTACGATC
>Ga0255353_1000093_pt1 | contig 54435 bp, 73 predicted proteins | sample HBST25metaG_FD_189941 | JGI IMG/M metagenome (GOLD analysis project Ga0255353, IMG submission 189941) | Peat soil microbial communities from Stordalen Mire, Sweden - H.B.S.T25 | ecosystem: Environmental > Terrestrial > Soil > Wetlands > Peat | place: Sweden: Norrbotten County, Stordalen Mire...
CTCATTATCTCTCCAATCATCAGCCGCGCTTGAGTGTCGTGGTCACCCGTTATCGCGGTTCTGTCGGTCGTACATCCACATCAACGCCGATCTTTGGATGGGAAGGAAAGTCTCGAACTTTCTGCCTCTAGGTTCAGGGCCTAGCGTTCATACCTGTTGAACTTCTTCCCAACTTAAACTGGCTGTGCAGGCGAGAGTCGGACTCGCATCTTTTTGATTAACGATCAAAAGCATTACCGTTATGCTACCGCACAATGCAGAGGCCCCAAACTTTTGTCTGGGGCCTCAGTGTTTACTGCTCTTATTATGGGGTAAGTCTTTGAGGCCCCTATCCAGCACACGCATGATTACCGGCTGGTTGTGTCGGTGTCGTCGCTGCGGTCTGGAATCGGTTTCTCATGTTTTTCACTGTACCAACTTCTTTCGGTGTTGTCAAGAACTATTTTAAAACTTTGCGCGGTCCAGAACTGTCGTCCAGGATTTCTTCATCGTGACACTCCGTAGACTTCCGGCCTAAGAAGATTGGCTACCGACTCTTCGCGTTTCTACGGGTCGCCCCGTCGATAGCTTTGCGTGTCCATCCACGCCGCCGCGCAAACTCATAAACTTTGTACCCACAACAAGAATATCAGAATCGACAACCAGAACAGCTTCTTCAGAAACTTAATTACTAATCCTAGCGCGATCTCGGTTCTCGTTATAGGCATAATCTTTGGACCGGGCGTAAGGTTTAGCCTCACTCTGCTTCCCCATAGGCTATCCATGGAATCCTATAGGTGCTTTCTACCCGGATACTTGGTAGCGAGTATGGAATTTGAATCCATGTACCAGCCTTGAAGGGGCCGTATCCTAACCACTAGATGAACTCGCCACAAACTCTACTTTGCCACAAAACCTTCTTTTTTTGTCCAAATCGCAGGACCAATGTTGCTAGTCCTAATCGTGCTAGTATCAATTCCAGACTTCTCAACCAGTTCATCAAAGTCTTCCTTCGACATTGTGACCACTTCTTGAATCCCACATTTATCTACGCACTCGTGGTGTTTACGCAAGTCTCTTTCGGAAGCATAAATAGTGTTTCCACCCGATGCTTCTCCTAGTTCCCAATCGAAATCTACGGCGCACATCCATCCCGGTACTGCTCTCATTTAACTCTCCTGTTATCATGGCGGTGACGACGGAAATTGAATCCGCATCCATTCCCGTGACAAGGGAAGACTTTACGTTAAGCTACGTCACCAAACTCTAGTGCTCCGTGCGGTGTTAGGAATTAGAACTAGGGACCGATTTTCCTAATTCATCCTTCTCTTTTTTAAGAATTATCCATCGGACAGGATAATTCAAGAGCTTCCCATGCAACAGAGCACATATCGAACTTTGCCCTTTTCCCTCTCCGGGCCAGAGTTAAGGAGAAGTTACACGACTGAAAAACGAAGTATCATGTAACTACCGGGAACTTTTAGCAAGTCGTCCATACCGAGCATGGATCGTCCAAATAGCATTTCTGCTTACCATCTCACCTTTGCTCCTCGGTAGACGGTATCTATCGACTTGCCAATTGCGCATCCGGGATACGTTATATCTGGTGATTTGCAACTCGCGTTTGTTGCTATCGTCCAGTATCCTAGCGTATAGCTCAAGTGGATTCAGCGTATCCCAGAAAACTTTTCATCGGGATAGGACTTTCACCTATCACTTTGTACCCTGCCGGAGCGCAGATTCATTCGTAGGTTTCCCATTTCTCCGCAACCATTTTGGTTTTCCAAAATAGATGATAAGAGTATCCCACTAGGCGTTCATGTTCCGTCTTGCCGATGAAAACTGTGACCGTCTTTCCGGTCTGTCAGCCCTACTCGCGGGACCACGTTAGTGACCAAAATGCCGGTCGGATACAACCTAATTGCATAGTGCAGGATTGGATACCTGCCGAGTGGTCGCCCGATTATTACATGGAACGGAGCCATGCCCCCACCACGCGTAATTGCTCCGCGTGAACTCACGACTATGCAAACTCTGCGGGGATGGACCACTCCCAACCCCGATGCACCGATTCTATATGGTCGGTGGTTAATCTGGTTGCAGGCGCACGCTCCGACCGTGCCGATGTGTGCGTTATGAGCGCACCGAGACGCCTTTTCTCCATGCCTGCGAATTAAACAATAGCGCATTCCGATTTACTTGTCAAGATAAATCTGCGCTTATTTGATGATTCCTTGTGAAAACGCCTTTCCTCTGTTTGGTTCGGGAGACAGGATATACTCTTTATCAAATACCCATTCCGCATCAGGATAGGAGCGCTCTAAAATACTGCAATGAGCATCGTCAAAAGACTTACGCATTATGTGCTTTACGGCTTTATTTTGCTCCTTATTAGGAATCGACGCATCTATTGTCCCTAGCACAGAAGCAAGAAGAACACGCAAATTAGGTACAACTATTCCGTTGACTATTTTGTTAACAATTGGGAATGATTCCTTTGTGGTGAGAATATCGCTTGCGGATTCGTCTTCAATCGTTTCATGGATAATTTTGGAAGTACCATCTTCAAATATTACGGTGTCTGGGCAAATTGTGGATGGTTGAAATGCTAGAGGTAAGCTCATGGTTTCCCTTTCAAAGTTTCCGGTTGCTTTACGTCTTGCCGGAACGACGGAATGAAAACAGTGTAGCACAGAACCGATTTGTGGTGTATATTTATCTTATGAAACCACGCGATTTGAACGAAAACAACTGGGATGTGAATGTAGCGGTCTTTGAAGCACCCTGCTTCGATGCCCGCATAACGGCTGATGGAAAGAAAATTTGGTTCCGCGTATCCATCGGACTGTGCTTCGCCGATATTACGATACCGATCTCTGATTTTCGGAAGTCTGTTGACTTCATCAGCAAGTTCGACGTAGCCACATTAAAACCTGACGGTAATTCCGCAGGAAGAACGTTAGGCTCCTATTACATAGATATATCAAATTCCATCGGGTCATTCAGGCAGGGAAAGATTAAATATAGGAAAACACCCGCTGTCGTGCTGATTGCACCATACAGCCAGAAGCGCAACCACAGCATTGCTTTGCGACTCAGCCTGTTTAAGAAAATCGTTCGCTGGTACAACTCGGATATTTAGACTGGTGCGTCGGGAAGGATTTTAACCTCCGGTGTTCACCGCTCTGGGTATCCGCTCTACAGGCGGACGCATTCAAACGCTCTGCCACCGACGCACATCATGGAGGAGAGCAAGGTATCGAAACCTAATGCCATCGCTGACATTCCACGGGTTTCAGGTCCGTTTGGCTAACCCTAGCCGGTACTCTCCAAACTATGGCGGATGGTTGAGAAATCGAATCCCCTTCCTTTCGGAAGCCTCCTGCTTTCGAGGCAGGCTGAGTACCTTACTCAGAACCATCCGTAACTGGCGGGAAGCATACCAATCGAAGGCAACTCCTTGCGGAGCCAACGGTTTTCCAATCCGTGCCGTAGACCTCTACGGTTTACTTCCCAAAAATGGAGGAGAGCCAGTCGCACGATGACTATTCCCGCAGGAACCAATCGATTAGCAGTCGATGCCTACAACCTTATAGGTTGACTCTCCGTAAATCTGGTGCCGGTCGGGGGACTTGAACCCCCATACCAATTAAGGCGCTCCGCCTTGAACGGAGTGTGTCTGCGAATTCCACCAGACCGGCAATACTAAACTATGGTAGCCCCGGAGAGATTCGAACTCTCAATGTCGCTGTTCGCAACGCTGGTTCCTAAGGCCAGTGCCTGGACCAATCCGGCGTCGGGGCCACAACTTAAACTATGGAGAGCACGGCCAGAATAGAACTGGCGTAAACGGATTTGCAGTCCGCTGCATAACCACTCTGCTACGCGCTCATGGTGCGGGAAGTCGGACTCTAACCGACACGGGATTTAACTCCCAAAGGGGTTTAGGCCCTTCATGTCTAACAGTTCCATCATTCCCGCACAAAACAAAAGCCCCTGAATCTCTTCAGAGGCTTGTCGAACGAATCTTTTTGAGACTCAGTTCAAACACGCCTCCAAATTGCCAATGACAGGCAATATGACGATAGCGATAAACTGAGAGTATTTTCCATATCAAAACCAGTGTTTCACGGATTCAAGATGTTGTCAAGTCCTATTGTGCAATGTTTTTCTGCGTCCACTTCGGGCGAAACGGTTCCCTGTTCTGCGGCTTACCATACATGCCAATATACGGCCTTGCCACAAAACTGGTCGCATGTGTGTTGTGGGACTCAAAGCGCAGTCCCTTGACTGGTGTGCATCCTTGTCCTTCCCTCGCTCCACATACGGGGCACCAAAGGGATAGACGACTCGTGCAATAGTGCGTTTGAATTTCAATTTCCACTGTTTTCCTCCTCAGTACGGCGAGGTGCAAGAACATCATCGGTTACTATCTCGCCCTCCAACTCCTCGATTGCCTCTTGAATCTGTGCCTTGACTATCTGTGCAAAGACCGCTCCACCCTTTACTACGTTGTCGCAATTGACCTCAGCACATCGAAGAATTTCTACTACTTTTTCCGTGTCAATCATTCTCTCTCCTTAGTCTGGAAACTTCACTAAATCTGGATTCTCCTGTTGCCAATCGATAAATTTCTCTGCAAACTTCAGAATTTCATCCGATTGCTCGTACAGAGAATCAGCCAAATCAAATTCCTTGCGAATCAAAGCCTTATTGGCTTCCTTCTTCAATAGATGACTATAACCTGCAACAGCAGCAGGACTTAGTTTGTCCTGAGCGCGAATGAAAAACCATGGTTCGCCAGGATTCAGTTTTGACAATGGGTTAACATCTGCGTACTTTGGAGTCTTCATTTCGTCCTCGCCTCAAGCATTGAATCTGCCCACTCGTAAGCGTGTTTGCACGTACCGCTCATTGACTCTGGTTTCTGCACCCAGAACTCATCGAACGAGTTCGAGAATAGACCCTGCATCGCCGCCATAGCGAACTGGTCGCGCAGTGTAGCGCGTGGCTCCATCGCCGTGAATATCGGTTGAGGTAAATCGTCAGAAAACCCCATCCGCTCGTTAGGACCAATATTTGAGGTGTCGTACATAAGCGGAGGATTGAGAACAACCTTCAGTTTCTCATTCAGTTCGGCCAACTGTGCGGCAACTTCGGCCAGCAGAGATAGTTTCACCGAATCAACTCCGAATCGGTGCTCCTTATCTGATTTTGTTTCGTTGATTTCCTTTTGGCAATCATGATTCAGTGATCTAATTTCTTCAGCGTTCATTTCTTCTCCCCTTCTTTCTCCCATCAAAATGGTATTCCGTCAGGAAATTTCTCAAGTTCAAACCGCTTTACTTCCTCAGCGTAGTCGAAATCCGTCCACTTTTCCTCGTCCCACATATCTTTGTCCACAGCCATCTTAGCAGCCAACATGCAGAGTGGGCAACCTTGCGCTAGTCTTCGGAGCGTGTCAATGTCTCCATACCAGCTTTCCGTATCTTCGTCTAGGTAGTAGCTAAGAGGATGCTGTGTCAAACCATGTTCCTTGCACTTTCCGCAAACGCGGTCAGGATTCTTCAGACAAAGAACCTCGTGATGCAGGCATTTCTTCTTCTCCCAAAATCCCTTGTTGCAATGGTCGCACAGATAGCGCAGTACATTCCTTGACTTCATCTTTTCTCTCCCATTCCCATGCCCAATCTTGCGTATCAACAATTAAAAACGGTGGTTTACCATGCCAGTACGGCGATGGCTTATCGGGATACTCTAATGCGTAGAATCCTGTCGCAACCTCCACTTTACCATCAACGGTGTGCAGCCAACTTCCATCAGGATACTCGGCGCTAGGCTTCATGACGCGATCTTCTACAGATACGTATCCCTGTCCTACGTCGATTCCTGCTGTGTAGCCGCTCACTTCACCTTCTCCTCGTGTTTAAACTCAAACTTAAATCCGCATGTCTGGCAAGACGCATAGTATCCAACTGAGAATTCTCCATTATGGATACCTACACTATAATCCTCTCGTAGGGAGGAACAAAACGAATCGTCACTCGCTATAGACTTACGAAACGATATTGCCTGTTCTCTCAATTCATCAAAATTTTCAGCAGACACATTTCCGTAGGACTCTGAAGCAAGTTTTTCCAGTTCTTCCGCTATCGCTTTGTTCCTTACGTAGCATTGAGGACATTGTGTCCATCTATCAGCGCTCATTGTTTTCCTCCTGTTCCTTTATCGAACCATCTTCGTTATCCTCTAGCACTCCTTGAATCACCACATCTTGAGAATCATCCATTATTAGAGGATGACCTCTGTGATTCCAGAGAAACTGTTTGAGTTCTTCCATAGCCTCTTTCTCTCCCGAATAGAAGCAGAACGGAGGATCGCTATTCTGACTTTGCCCTACCCAAACATAACCTTTACAGCGGGAGCAAGCAAGATAATACGAATCGCTCATGGCTTCACAAACTCCCGTATCTCTTCCCAATCGTAGATAGGAGAAATCCATCCAAGACAAGCGATATTTCCATCCTTGTCTGATTCCAAGATAGGACTAAGTTCTGGATGATTTTCAAGATCATGTTTTATGCTAGATTCGCTCATTGTTTTACCAACTCTTCAAACTTATCAATGTCTACCACTCGCACAGCTTGAGCATCTACTACTTCGCAAGGAACCATGAAGTCCTGTTTCCAAATCCCGCTATTACGACGTTTAACAATGTTATGTGCGTCCTCTTCTGAGTACCTGCCAGCAAACTCAAGAGTAGTAGAATAACCCGATTGGTTCGCTGCCCAAAAGAGGCATACTCCACGCGGCCACATTGCCTCGTGCGCTTTGGTGAGAATATAATATTGTTGTGGATCAGAAATCTTTCTCCCCTTTAATGCTTTCTCTAGGATTAGCATCGTTTAGAAAACGGACAAACTCGTAGTTCGTCCATATCTCATCCATAGACAGATAATGATGCTGATTCCAACCCCAATCTGGTTTGTATTCAATCTCTGAATACGTTCTCCCCATTACTTTAAGTGGATTGGTATCTATCCACATAGCTTCGGATATGCGCTTTACTATTGCCGGAGTCGATATTCCTCCGCAAGTTTGGCATACTCTTTGTTCGCCATACTTGTCTACCGTGATTGAATCAAAAGTGTTCTGGACATGATGCTCTGGACACGCGAATCCAAAGCAATATCCGACAATATCTTTTGGCTTTGTAGCAATGTCTGGCTCTGGTTGCACTTGTTTATCGCTCATTTCTTTTCCTTTGTGAACGTGTACGTTACCGTCAAAGTCTTTTCACGGTTTAGCCCAAAGTGTTCGTAAATCTTCCTGCCAGGAGCACGGTTTCCCCGCAGCACATCGGAAAGGTAAGCTGCTGAAATACCAACGCTCTTCGCGTAGTCGCGCAAGGACGATCTTCCTTGCTCTTTGCGGATTAGATCGATTACCTGCTGTTTATCTAAAATCATAATGGAAATAAGCCTATAACGAATCGGCATCATTGTCAACAGGTTTTTTCGTACATACGCTAAATTTTTCTTACGTACGCTCTTGACAGCGTTTGCTATGCGGTGTACAGTTTTGGAATACGGAATAATGAAAGAGGAATCAGGAATTGAAACTGCAATCAGAACCACAAGGTAAACAGTTGTCTTGGAATGAGCTTTTATCGCTTTCTACGGGGGCTCTCGTTCGTGATTTTGAGGGAGAGACAGGAACGGTGGCTGAAACCACCTTCAAGGGAAGGATCGTAAGGCGTATCGAGTGGGACGATGGGTGTGTCACGTCAATGAGTGGACAGTTTCGGTCTGTAACTGGAGTCTGGATAGTCGTTTGATGTTCATCCTTACTCTCTAAATTTTATGCTTGCAATGATGCTTGCATTGTGCTACCGTGTACTTGCATAGGGGAGAAGAAATCAATATGACAGTTGAAAGTAAAAGAGGGGCAAACGGCGGTGATGCTCGTGCCAAAAAGTTGTCAAAGGAAGAGCGTAAGACAATCGCAAGCACAGCCGCAAGAGCAAGATGGGCAAAGAAAAAAGCTGAGAATAATCCTGTCGAAACCACAATTTCATACGTCAACACGAAAACAGGAGAGGTAACAGACGCATCTACTATAATTGATGCCGAATATCCCGAAGTTGACGAAGTTCCAGTGGCTTCCCCCGCACCTGTGGCGCAAGCAATAGTACCTGTTATTCCTAATGCGCCTAAGCCAGATAAGCGTACTACCAAACGCAGGGCACGTTTACCTAAGGAATTTGGAGCAGCACACTCCTACGCGGAAAAAAGGCTGGCTGATGCAATCAAAGAACGCGCGGAGGCTATGGGAAAAGTCAATATGCTGAATGCTGAGATTCCTTCCTTAGTCCAGATCATTAAGGCGCTCAAAACAACAGAGAGTCCTATCCCATCATTTAATAATCCGCAAGCATACCAGACGCTTCCTATGCCTATCGCGGTAGGAATAAATACTACGACGCAAGCAGTAAACATTATTCCGCAAGCAGAAGTTATTCCTCCTGCGCCGATAGCCAACGGTGGAGCAATAGATTTTGATCCATCGCAACAGGATATGCCTGAAGACGCCTTTTTGAGAGGTGCGGCTGGTGGAGATAGGGGTTGGATTTGATGGATAATTGCACACTTCCGATGGATGGTAGTCCTACCTTTTCTTGCTTTCTTGAGGAAATCTTGTGGCTTTGTCGTCACGAAGACGATCCTCTAGTTGAAGCGTGGTGGATTGGATTCGAGTTTGGACAAAAAGGGCGTAGTTTTGAACGAGTTGTGTGGAAGCTGAAATATGGAGGATAATATGGGAATTTTGACAAAAGAACAGTACATTGCAGAAAACGACATCCTGGTACAGATAACGGGCCAGCGAATTTCACCAACGGACTGGGACCGCATCCTTAGCGTCTGTGACTCCTGCGGAGCGGTTGTGGTCGATCAGGCACTGCACGGTATGTTTCACGAAAGGGAGGCACGGTGATGGAAGACAATTTAATTCCTAAAGACCTGCAAAATATGTACGACGATGCGAATAATCTTCGCGTGGTGTTTAAGCCGATAGGGAGGAGTATCACAGCTCGTTTGATCGAACGCATCGGACATGCAGAGAAAACCGTCGAATCTCAGCAATCCCTTCTAGACAAGTATGACGCCGATAACACCGCGCTCGTGCAGGAGAATGCCAAGCTGAAGTCTAGGATTGATGCTCTTCCTCACGAACCGTTCGACACCGCCGAGGATTTCATCAGAAACCTTGTGGAAGAAAATACGAGCTTCACAAAAACTATTAACCAGCAGAGAGTTGAGAACGCTGCGCTGAAGTCACGGGGAGATCAAATCACTCGCGGTGGTTGCGGTAAGCCGGGACACACGACATGCATCGTAGACGAGGGAACGGCCTACTGCCTGACGTGCGAGTTGGAGCACGAGAATGTCACGCTGAAGACACAGTTGGCTGGGGCTGTGATTGAGCGGAATAGGCTGACAGACGCAATCAACCAGCGTCTAGCTGCTGTCGAGTCGGGTCCGCTCGTAGACGGAGATGATCCTGACGTGGTGCTGAGGGATTTGGTGGACCATGTGGCGGGGTTTTCTCAGGCTGCGCTTATGATACGGGTGCGAGAACTAGAAGAACAGTTAAAGGGGCACTATGCCTCGCCATGCATCGGATACCCAGACTGTGACGGCGATCTTATCGGATATGAACATTCCAGCAAGTGTATTGCTGCGCGTCTCGCAGAGAAGATGGTAACCATGCCTGAGTTGAAACTATTGAAGACTAACCCCAAGAAGAGAGCGGCAATCCTAAGGGGAATTCACCAAATCATCGAAATTGACGAGGGTGTTTGTGGCCAGACACAAGACGCTTTAGACATGCTTGATGATCTTGAAACCATGTCTGGTCGTGAGAATCTTCTGGTGGATGCGCTGCGGTCGCTCACACAAGTCAGCCGGGAACCATTAAAAAGCAACTACACTTTACGGTCTTTGTGGGTAGATGCTCACAACGACTGGCAGTATGCTCATGATTTAGTCGCTCAGTTTGACGCGGAGGAGCACCAATGAAACAGTTTTTAGCAGTTATCTTGCTGGCCGTGGTTGCCAGCGTGTGCGGGGAGCAGCAGAAAACGGTGAAGCCTGCTTTGCCGCTTGTATGCTCTGATGGCACGAAATGCAAAACAGGAATTGAACTTGGGCGCTGTGTGTGCCAGCCAAAGAGTGCCAGCATTGTTTCTGTAAAACCGGTGCTATCCCAGCAGGTCATTACTACCCCGCCTATAGGCGGAATGTATGTCGCCGCACCAGTAAGCAGCTTCGGCCCAGGTCCCTGCGGCTGGTATCAGTCTCCCGGTGAGGATCATCTTCTACAGCCAGACAAGGACGGGGTGTGCAAAATGTCGTACAGTTTCCACGCTGGCCCCGACGATGCCGATTGCCGGTTTGTATCTAGTGCAGACGGCAAGACGCTCGGCGTTACCTGCACATGGAAGCCGACTAAGGACGGTGATAAATGACGCCTGCGGAGGAGACAGAGATTGTTCGCGCAATCGAAGAGGCAGTAGTAAGCGAAATATATTTCTGGGGTGAGCGGCAGATAAAAAATCAGCCACACGCTCTAGCTCAGGAAGTAGCCAAGCGAACGATGCAATACATGAAGGGGGACCGATGACACCAGCAGAGGAAGAGGAATATGTTCGCTCACGGTGGAACGACGTAATGGAAGACTATGAAGGGTGGTTATTTTTAGGGTGTCACGATGGCAACGATCATTCGTGCCTTAATATCCACGAGGCTTTCCTGTTCACAGAGCAGCGGGAAGCGGAGATTGCTGACGTGGAAGAGGAGATCAGAGTGCCCCTAGCGCGTCTTCTTCTTCTTCCGATAGTATGGACGGGCAATCGTAGACGGCTGGCTTGGCCGGTTCAATGAGCGTGCAAATCTGGCTGCGCTCGATGTACAGTTCGGTAGTCAGAGCATCGTTTCCGCCCTTGAGCCAATAATTGCGGTCGTCTGGTTTCTTGGCTAGTGGGTGTGGAAGAAGTTTTGCAAGGGAGATGAATGCTTTCTTACCGGTATCCCCTCTATAGGTACACGAGAAGTAGAGTGATCCTCCCACAACGGGAGTATCCGGTTGTTTGTCCAGCGCGTCGGCTAGATTGCGTAGTTCGGTCGCTAATTGTCCTGCGGTAATGTTTGCCATGTCTGTTTCCTCTCTTCAGGGATTACAACACAGGCCGTTCGATCTGTCAACGCTTATTTTTGCTTACAACGCGTTTGTTGTTGACAGCCACAAGGAAATTCGATACCGTTATTGCATGAGAGTTCTTACACGCACGGATGTTGTTGATTTGCTGAAGAAGCGGCAGGGAAATAAGACATTGCGGGTGCTAGGTCTGGAGCTTGGGCTTTCTGCCGCATACCTGTCTGACGTTTTCCATGGAAACCGAGAACCTGGCCCAACGCTCTTAACCTTACTTGGACTTGAGCGCACCAAAACAACCGAAATCACCTATACGAAGGTGAAGCCATGAGCGAAACAAGCGAGATCACAGGCCCGCTCATCAAGGCGCTGAACCAGACGGGAGGATTGGCCATGCGCATGAACAGCGGGATAGGGATGCGCGGAAAATTCAGAATACATCTACACGATAAGGGTACGGCGGATATTCTATTTTTCCCAAGGCGGGGGGAATACATTTTATCTGCCCGGCCCGTATGGATTGAGACGAAGCAGCCCAAAGGACACACGAATCCGGAGCAGGTAAAAGCGCAAGCCGAGTTCAGGGAGCGCGTCGAAGCGCTCGGACATAGGTACATTCGTGCCACAACGATTGAGGAAGGATTGGAGGTCTTTAAATGAACTATCCGCAAGAGAAGTACGACGAAGCGAGAGCCACGCCAGCAGGCGGCATGGTATCGCTGGAGGACGCACTCGCTGATTTCACGCTGCCAGAGTTTACATGTCTTCCAAGCGATCCGGTCGCCACTCCGCTTGATTGGGTCAATATGGCCTTTCAGTTTCGCCGCTCCCATCTCACCAAGCCAGAGCCAACCGTAACACTGGTGGATGCGGTAGAGGGGCGCTCGCTCGAAGTACCGGCCCGCGCGGTGCATAAGATGGAGTACCCGGAGGCTGTCACGTACACTCATGACCCGTGGGCTAATAAGGACGTGTGTAATTTGTGTGGTGTTTACGTTTCTGATCAAGCCAAACATACAGCGTGGCATGGAAGGGCGGTGAGGTTGATGGACAATGATACCCAGACTGTGACGGCGATCTTATCGGATATGAACATTCCAGCAAGTGTATTGCTGCCCGTCTCGCAGAGAAAGATGGTAACCATGCCTGAGTTGAAACTGTTCAAGTGCGTTGCTCGTATGGAAGACGGAAAACCCAAGGGAAACATGATCGGTGGACGACCCGGAAAGGATCATGTATGGGTTCACAAGAGTTGCGTCAATGCTCGCGAGAAGGTGATGGTGGATGCACTGAGAGACGCGGAGGTTGTGCTTACGGTGCTTTTGGATGATCTCGGCCAGCGATGCAGTGATGAGAGGCTAACCAGGGACAGAATCAGCGTGTTGATTGGCCAGTACGACGCGGAGGAGCACCAATGAAACAGTTTACGCCAGCAGGATTGAAGAAGGTTTTTGATGAAGCTGACAGACAGTTTGAATCACTGCCGGAGTGGAAGAGGAGTGGCTCTGCACAGTTTCTTGCTCCTAAGCGCATTGAAACTGAGCGCATAAGAGTGTCTTCAACTAAAACAGTTCCGGTGAAACAGTTGACGCCAGTAGAGGAAGAGGAATATGTTCGCTCACGGTGGAACGACGTAATGGAAGACCATGAAGGGTGGTTATTTTTAGGTTGTCACGATGGCGACGATCATTCGTGCCTTAATATCCACGAGGCATTCCTGTTCACCGTGCAGCGGGAAGCGGATATTGCGGACATACAAGCAGAAATTGCTTGGCTTGAATGGCCATCAACTAAGAACAATAGCATTGGCGATCTGAGAGAGCGTATTCTCGCTCGTGAGCAAGCAGTCCTTGCGGAGCTGCGGCGCGGATGGAAGGAGCAGGGATGAAAGAGCATGGGTTGTTATGCACATCGTCAGTGGCGCTGGCTATGCACGAGGGGCGGCAGACGCAGGATCGTAGGCCGATGAATCCGCAACCAACGCATTCTCTTGTGTCTCAATCTGAAGGATATTCCGGTTCATGGTATGGCCACGGAGAATGCAACGGAAAGTCTGAAGTATGGAAGTGCCCGGTTCAGGTCGGCGACATCTTCTACATTCGGGAGCCTTACTACGCCTACGGGCGCTGGATCACGCGGTACAGCGCAAAGAAGGGGCGTGACGAGTGGCACTTCGAGGACATGACTGAAGTTGTCGGAGAGGTTTATCAATTTTATGAAATAGTCCATTTCATTCACGCTGAAGAGAACAATATCGGATGGTACAAGCGCCCATCTCTGTTCATGCCCAAGGAAGCGTCCCGCACACGCAAGCGGGTCACCGGCATACGGGTAGAGCATGGGCCGGAGATCAGCGAAGAGGACGCGATTGCGGAAGGGGCTATATTTACCGACTACGGGAGATGGTGCTTTCATCAGGGAGGCCCGCGATGCGATGTGGGGAACTGCCCGGCACCGAATGAGCATCACCAGCAGAAGGATGGCTGGGCAATGGAGCGCACGTCAAGCACGGAACAATGCTATGCACACGCCAGTATTGCCTTTCGAGCACTCTGGCATGATCTATACGGCGACGACAAGCCGTGGCGCTGGGTTTACGAATTGGAGGATGCGGGAAAGTGAAGAGAGACACCCAGCGTAAGGCTGTTGAGATTCTTCAGGCAATAGACAAGATTATTCAGGAACATGCCGAAGAATACGAGCATGGAAAAATCCGTGGACCTGTGATTGGACTGTCTCCTGATTGGGGACCGTTTTCGTGGACTATCGAAGTTGGAAATTCGCATACTCACGCTGGAAGCATGGAAGAAAACTTTGAGGATTTTGTTTCTAGTCTGCATGATACCCTGTGCCGAGATCGAGGGATGAGTTGGCACACAGAAGGGGAAGAAAAGTGATGTGGATTGAGTTAGGCACGTTCGTTGCGTTTGTTTTGTGGTGTGCAAGGATGGATGACAGATGATTACATACTACATATTATATTTCATTTTAGGTGCTTTCATGGCTTGTGCGTATGCTATATTGTTGTTAGGGAAAAAGTATACACTCACGCCAAATGATCCATCGGAACGAATCCGTATCGTCCTGAAGGCTCCTGACCACTTTCGCAATGAACCCTATGCGGGCAAGGAATAGGGAAATAACAGGTGCTCAACTGCTGTTCAGGAAGTTCCTCTGTTGAATAAATTCTCTTCAGTTTACTCTTGGCAAGATTGATGATTCTATGTTGATTTTCCTCGTCTAGAGCAGGAACGTCAACCCTAAAGCATAGGTCTTGCAGAACCTCGTCCTTAATCATACCATCTAACCATTCTTTAGTAGAAATCTGGTCGTAATCCTCTCTCCATACTTCAGACCATGATTCCTTAAATCCTCTACCTATAAAATTCCTTCGCTTAAACCTAAGACCTTTATTTATCGGATGCCGAAATCCTTTTGTCCATGCGCTGTGATATTTTCCGTCACGACGAGAGCCTATATTGACCACTACAATCTGCATAGGAAGGTTATACGCCGCTATTTCTCCTAGCGTTCCCCACTCTCTGCAAGTAGAGTAGTGCCTATCCTTGCTCCATGAACCAACTAGGGCTACACGTCTCAAGAATTTCCCGTCAGGCGATAGGAGAGCGGAACTGTTCCAAGTAACCCCATCACCTAGATCGACAGTCTCAGGAATTTCCCAAGGATCGTCTGTCGGTTTACGAATGGCGCTTGTAATTATATCTGCGAGTGACGCCAGATTGATAATGCTACCGTACTGGTCTACAGTGTCTTCCTGAATCAATTCTCTGTCACGGGCAATTCCGATAACGCACTCACCCGACGCATCACCATAGTCCTTGCGGCTTGTGGTAAGTCCAGCTTGAATTCCTAACGCTAACAAATCCTTCGCTTCAATCCTAGCGCGTTCCCAGTCGCGGCTCCAGATGCCTAACCGTTGGCAGCGCTCGTAGGAAGACATTATGGATGAGCTATTCATTTTGACCAGATGTTTTTCTTGGCGTCTCGTCTGTGACCAGTTTACCATCATGCGTCATCAACTTGTTTCCTACCCACCGTGGGGCTTTAGGTGTTGCGTACATTGACTCGTTTGAAAATCCTCCGTTGTACGGAGTCTTGAACTTGTTGTTTCCGTGTATCTTTCCATCCCACTTGTTAGGAACCAGAGTCGCGGAAGGATCGCCAGTCTTAGCCGCGTGAAAATGCCCTCTCACGTCATAATCAGCCATCGGCAAAGAATCATAATTAGGTGCTGGTCCTACTTCTCCCCTTACAGAATTAGGATTACTAGCTGCCCACTTGCGAAACTCTACTTCCTCCTGTGGCGTTAATTTTGTAGCATACGGACCCGGTTTAGACCATGATTTATTGAAAGAGAACGATACCTTGGGAGGCTGATCTTCGGGATTAGCGTAATGATTCAACGCATCCTTGGGTTGCTCAGGAAGAGTGTTTATTTTCTTCCTTGGATCGCGCTTCTTTGCCTCTTCGACCAGATTCTTAATTGGCGAGTACGCCTCCTGTGGTGGTATCGGTGGCCTTACATTACGATTGATTGTTTTATCGTTTGGTTCTGTTGGTTGCATTATGCTTAAAGGTGTTTTTACTAGGTCGTCTACCCAAGGCTGCAACCTTTTCCTTTGCGTAGGATCGGCCACATACGTTTGAATTACAGTTGCGCTCATCTCTCTCGGAATCGTGAATAGAGTCTTTCCTTGCTTTCTCAACTGGTCAATCTTTGATATGTCATAAGGTGCTTTCGGGTTGTCGGGAGGAATAAGGCGCTGTGCGCCTCCTGCAAGCTGGTTCTGAGTCAGATGCAGAAGCTCATGGGCTTTTGTTTGCTCTTTTCCTTGAGCAAACTTTCGAGTATCGTTGATTTCGATTATTCTTGGTTCGTGCTCTGCAACACTAGCTATTCCACCGTCAGGTAGTGGATTACCTCTTCTGTATTCCGGTCCTATCGCGTGCTCAATTCTGGATAGCTCTGGAGGAAAATATGATCCTTTTTCCCCGACCGAATAGGATGAAGACATCGTGTTATTGCTACGGTGCTTTTTAATAGCCGCAGAAATATCCTTGTCCCCCATCGTAGAAGGGAAGGAGATTACGTCATTATCGACCTTGACAAGTTTTTGCTTAGGATCAGGCATTATATCGCCTTAATTTCGCCGCTAATTGGATCGTAGATGTGTGTCCATGCCGGTTTTACTGACGAATTTTCAGCAGACGCTACTTGTTGCGGCCTACGACGCTCAGCCTCTTCTCTTAACTCGCGTAGAGAAGAAACTCCCGGATTCGGAGTTGGTTCCTGCTCGTTATCTTGGTCCTGTGCCGGTTGTACCTGTTGATCTGGATGATCCTTTAACCACTTGTCCGCCTCTTCCTGATTAGGGAAGAAGTGCGTTTGTCCGTCAGGAGTGTTTATCTGTACCTTGGTAGGACTGTTCATAATTTCGTCGTTGCGCAAACCCTCTAACTTATTCTGTCCTAAATATAAGTTGTATCCTCCTATTGGGGCGTGCGCGGATTTTTGAGCTATTACCTGTAACGCTTTAACAAGTTTTCCAGATGTTTCTGGATGCGTTAAGGCATTTGCAATAGTTCTCCATAATATAGCCTCACTAGCCATGGGAACTGTTGCCGCACCAATAGCCCCCGTAACGCCTCCATGTCCATAGTAAACCTCTGCACCTGTTGATCCTAAAGACTCCAACAGAAGCCTTCCTACGGACGTTACGGCCTGTTTAACGGCGGCAGGATTAGATAGAGCGGCCCCAGTCATTCCAATAGCCCCACTAATTCTCCTTATACCCATAGCAAAATCTCGTATATTGTTCCAATTACTTCCAAACAATATACGACCACGGTCGTTACCTATTCCTAAAACAAGCTGCGAGAATTTTCTTTCATCAAATACTTCCGTTCCTTTTGCTATGGAATCATTTACCGTATCAAGCATAATCTGCCTTTGTACGGGAGCCACTAACTTCTTTGGCAATATCTTCATTATGTCTCTTGTTTCCTGAATCCCAGGTCGAAGAGCTATATTAGAAGTTGGTCCCCTAAGAACAGATGCAATGTTCTCTGGGTTTTCTTTCTCTACTATCCGTTTGATAAGTTTCTTTTCAAAAGCCTCATGCTCTTCCCGTACCATAGCGTTAGCAGAACGTATTTGTGATGTAAGACCCGGTACACCACTTCTATCGGCAGCTTCTATCATAGATTCATCTGCTAAATCCGCCATCTTTTTTACAAAACCAGCCTCTTTATCGGAAAGACCAGAGTTCATGTCTCTCACCTTCGATAACCACGAAGAACGAGCCTCTGCCATCCCCTCGTATGTGGAGTTGGAAGACTTGTTTTCAACAATTCCGTTTAGAAGTGTTTCGTATGCGCTTTCAGGAGCTTTTCCTGCCGCCGACTTCCCTGCTTCAATTTTCTTCAATTGCTCCTTAGCGAATTCTACTATTTTATCTCTGGAAGGCATAACCTTATCAACTGCTTTTTGGCTTGTTCCCGCCTGAACTGTCTTCATAATAGGTTTTCCTGAAGAATCCAAAATTCCAGTAGGAACCTGTTTATAAACTGGGGTTTTCACTACTTGTTCATCTACGGCCTCGTCAATCTTTTTATAAAGGTAATTTTCTAGCCTGTGGAATGCTGCTTTGTGTTGGTCTATTCCATCACGTATTGCCTTCCCAGCCTCTTCTTTTGATCCGCTCACGCTTAATGGGCGAGATGAAAGTGAATCCGCAAGTGCGTTAGCTTCACGCTCAGAAGCGGCATTTTGAAGTACGCGAAACTTTGCCATCTTACCGGCAGAAAATATGGACCCTTTTGGGTAATTCTCCCAAAATGTTGGCGCTGTTCCGTGCGCCTCGGAAGGAAGAAGGGGAACTCCTAATGATTTTGATTTTGATGCCGTATCCGCAAAATAACCACTTAGTCTTCCTAGTGGTTTGGTTATTACTCTTCCTCCAAAATCCTGTATACCGCCCATTGCAGATTGTATACCTATATTTTCAGCCGTTTTTTTTGGACCCTCATCAGGATCATCAAATATGATCTTGTTAATCCTTTCGCGTCCTATTTCCCCTATACCTGCTCCTACGGACGCCCCAGCCGCAGCAGCTACAGGCACGCCAAGAATGGTAGGTCCTGCCGATCCAGCACCGAATATTCCTCCGGTAATACTTCCTACCGTAGGAAGAAGATCAATCCCCCCGCGTACAGCGCTTAGTCCTTTTGTCTTTACCCAATCCTTTGACCATGCTTCAGGTGTTGGCTGTACCACATCGTAAGCGTCCGGTATCTCTATGGATGGAGAAGAAGTAAACCAATTCATCGAAGGCGTTCTGCTCGACTTCCATCCTGAAACCTCTGCTGTTTTGTCCTTCACATATCTTTTCTGGTCTGTAGGGTCGATCTTGTATTTACCATCTTTCCACGCATCTAGGACCTTACTGTAGGGAACCATGATGATTCCTTTTGGTCCAAGCATTTTGTATGTGCCTTCTTTATTTCCCTTTGGGGCGGAATAGTCTTGGGACACCTGAGAAGACGTATCAGGCATGGATGCATACGGGTCTTGTTGAGCCGACGTATCGGGCAACGAGGCATATGGATCATCCGTGGTTTTTTTCTTTGGCTGTGGCATTACGGCCTCGTCACTGTATACCCAAGATCGGTAAGATGCTTCTCGACTTCCTGTGCAGTCTTTCCTTTGTTAATAGGAAGAGACATGGCAGCAGAAAGGCTTCTACCCTTCGATGGTTTTGCATGGTTATTACCACCTGTTCCTAGAGCAGCCGCACCTGAACCTGGAGTAATAGGTCCCGACCCTCTACCTCCAATGACTTCTAATCCCTTATCAAGCTGTTCTAATCCAGCAGCTATAGCTAATGGATTGGTAGAAAACCTTCCTGCCATATCCATAATTGATTCCGAAGCGTATTGAGATCGTCCACCAAACACAGCCATAGCATGATCCGAAAGTACCTGTGCTCCCATTTTGAATCTCTGTGCATCGGGGTCTTGAGAGCCTATCCACTGAGTAAAATCTGTATACCGTCCACTTGCAGGACCGAACAGATCGGGACGAGATTTAAGTATACGAATCATGTCTTTCAATTGGTCGTGTGCACTTATTGCAAAATCTCCACGTTGGCGCTCAGACGCAGTAGGCATTGACAACTTGTAATCAATGCTTCCCGGAGCGCTCATGTGCTCTCTTGCCGCAACTCCTGCTGGAACATATATTTCTTGTGTTGGATTATTAGGATCAATCGGGGTTACGATTCGATTTTGAGCGAATGATGCTCCACGCGCATTTGCCAAAGCGAGAGCATCCTTCTGTTTCTTGTCCATCATAGCCTTAGCACCATTGAACATTTCTAATACTTCAGGTGGAGTATCCGACTTACCTACATCGGAAAGGCTATATCTTTTTGCAGTGTCCTGATCTACAACCATTCCAGTAGATGCGTCATATTTCAATCCTTTTGCAGTCTTAGCAGTTTTTGGAACCATAGTCTGCCCGTTGAAATCTACTTCTTGCGGTTTTTCGTCAGCAGACATAGGAACGCGCCAATAGTGCTCGTTACCATCCGCGTCTTTTGTCGTTGCTAATTGCGTAAAATACTTCTCATTAGGCGGTTTTAATTGCATCACGCTCTGAACAAGTTCCATTCCCCACTTGTCCACCTGTTCCTTGGGTGCGTCAGGAAACAGAGTTCTCAGGTTCTTCATCTTACCTTGAATCGCTGTCAAATCGGAAGCAGCTTCGGTATTCGCCTTTTGTATTGCAACCTGTTCAGGAGACAGTGGTGCAGCCGCCTCAAGTTGATTTGCTTCTTTCTGCGCCTTTAATTGCGCAGGAGTCTGTGGTCCTTGTACTTTGTATGCTGGTCCTGTCGGAACCTTTTCTCCGTTCACTTCCATCGTGGGCTGTCCGTAAACCGGAGGGGCAACGGCAACAGGAAATTCTTTTTTCGAGAAATGCAAGTCTCTTCCTAACATCTTACCGAATTTCAGTACCTCGCTAGGATGATCCAAACTTTTCCAGTGTTCATCACGATCCTGTATCGCTTGAGCGTATTGATCTTTCAACTTGAGATAATCTGGAGTATTCCTATCTGATTCGGGGACATAAGATAGCTTCGTTTGCAGATTCTCAATCATGCCCTGAATTTCGTCATGTTTTTCCTGAAATTGAGCATCAGACAGTGCTTTCTTGTTGGCACGGTGCTCTTCGTACCTTCCCATCAAATATCCGGGCCAACCACCTGTAGTAAAAGATGCCATTGTGAATCATCCTCACGCCAAAATCACTGTTACTTTCTGACAGCCAATTTTTTTGCAACTGATCTTTTCTTTTCAGAAACCTTGCGTGTGCGAACTCTAGCGCCGTAAGGAGAAGAAACCTTCTTCAGCTTGTGGTACTTTTTGGCTTCCTTGGCAGTCAACACTTCTTCGCCCTTTAAGACATTGGCTTTTCCGCCCTTCTTCACCTTTCCTCCCTTGTGAAACGATACGGGAGAAGAAGCCCTATTTGTCGATTTAGGCTGAAAGTCAGGAATCTGTTCGTCTTTATTCCCACCATTCTCTCCAGCCTTCTGCGCTGATTTGTAGTTGCTTTTCTCAAAACTTCCAAGTTTCTGTAAGCCTTTTTGAGCAATATTCTTTGTACCTTTTTCAGCGCCTTTTTCCGCTACTTTCTGTCCTGCCTTTTGCGCACCTTTTTGGGCTACCTTTTGTGCGCCTTTTGCCGCCAACTTTTTTACAGCCATTGCTATCAATGGAAATACCATCGCATACCTCTTCTTTCTTAAAATGTTCCCGTAGCTTGATGTGTGAATTGCCCCAAAATACTATGACCCCAGTTCTGCATTTGCTGTTGAGAGAACTGAACCTGTTGTCCAGCGGCTTCCATTCCTTGGTTCATCAAATTACTGCCCTCACTCGTCAATCCTGACGCAGCACTTCCTGTTAGGCTTCCAAGTAGGTTGGTAATTTCAGAGTGTGTTTTGTCATCCGTCGCCGCCGAAGAAGCGGCAGTCCCGCCAGAACGAGTTCCAAATTCTGCATTCTTTTTATTATCTTGTGACGCAGTGGTTCTAGCCGCGCTAATCTCCGGGGAAAGCGCTTGCATCTGTTTGCTAGAATCTCCTGACAAGATTGACTTCATAAAGCCCGTGCCAGCGGAAACATCAGACTCTCCCTGTCCTGTAGCCCATCCGCTCGTTTGACCGGCTTGTGCTATATTCTTGTCAAGAGTCGGATTCGACCCACCAAATATCGATCCCCAAAACGACATACATACCTCATTCCTAACGACTTACATAGTCGTCATGGAAATAAACGCGTCTCGCTCCCCGGACGGACGATCTCACTCAACACATTGTACTACTATTCAAGAAACTTGCGCAATAAATTATTGTGCGCATTACACGTCTCCTGTGCCCCACAAATCAGGCTGAGTTCCCAGCGGAGTAGACAGGAATCCCGTAGCGGTCAGAAAATAGTCGCTGAAATCGCGCAAGGCAACCTGCGTTCCCGTGAAAGCGTTGTACGCCGCCGTCAGTTGCGCTCCAGTGAGCGTCCCTGTTCCCATCTGGGTAGTCGGGCCTCCGTTGGGAAGCATCATGGTCATGGTCCAGTTTCCGGTGGTCATATTCAGAACATTGATGAATGTCGGTGCTCCCGGCGCGATCACAAATCCGGTGTCCACCCCTCCAGAGAATGTGGCCGTGCCGAACGAATAGGTGATCGACATAAGGTTTGGGCTTCCATTTGTTCCCCACGTCCAAGAACTGCTTGTCATGGTGACATGAGGGGCCGATACTGCCGTGATTCCTATCGGACCTGAGACAACGTATGGCGTGGTAAGAAGGACATGCGCCGACGCGGTTAAGGAAAAGGCTGCGATAATGATAGCAAAAAACAAACTGCGAATTTTCATAAGTTCTCCTACTGAACTACGCAAACGTGGGAAGGATTCCCACCATCTTGGTAGAAATCACCAGTTGCTAGCCCACCTGTAATTGCTGCTGCGTTATTGGCATAGACTGGAAGGCCAACCACGGCCAGATTGCTGTGAGGAGTCGTCGTCCCAATACCTAGAAAGCCAGTTTGGCCCTGAAATATAGCTACATTTCCCGCCTTTCCGTTTGAGATGATTAAATCCCTAAACTGCGTTATTCCGTCAGCGTAGCCATGATAATTGAGATACAGAGAACTGTTTGCATTGACGCCATAATTGGAATTAAGTGTGTTTTCTGCAGATAAATAAACCCCATATCCTTTCTGATCGTTGACTTTGAGAGGAATAGGATTCGTGACGTTATTGTTCTCAATATCGAGATTCCCGGAGAGATTTACTGTGGGGGCCGCAACGGTTCCTGTGAAGGTAGGTGAAGCCTTGGTAGCAAGCGCTGTTAGAAGAGTCCCTGAGTCTGCGACTTGCCCGCCTGTCCCGGTAAAAGTGGCTACATCTCCAGTCGTGCTTGATGTGGGTCCAGTTGTCAGCCCTGCGCCGCTACCCCCAACTGCCGAAATTACACCACCGCTTGTAACTGTAATCGTCGTTCCGTCAGGCTCAACCGCGCCCAACGCGGAAGTTGTTGCGATGGGAAGTTGCGCGGGGGTAGCTGTTCCGCTTATGTCGGTAAATGCGGGTTGCGCTTTACTAAAAACACCCGTAATTGCGTTATATGCACTGATCCACTCATGGGCTATAGATGGTGTATCCTGCGGAGGAACAGGAATAACTACCGCATAGTAATTGTTTCCATCGTAAGCTATTATTGCGGATTGTCCTTGTGCGACTGGCATTGATGTTGATGCTAGGTTATTAGGATAGCTTATTGTCCCCGCTAAAGGAGTTACGGTGACAAGCCCAACTCCAAAGTTTATAATCACGCAGTACCACGGTAGTTGGATAGATGGATTTCCAGAAAGACTAACTGCGACAGGAGAAGCGTCTTCAAATAGTATAAAGTATCCGTAGTCTTGTTGTGCTGTCGTGTAAGTTACATTTCCAATCTGATTATTAACCCCTCCTATTGTGGATGTGTATGCACTGGAGTTATTAGTGACATTTTCTGTGCTTGATGTACTGTTTATAGTTTCGTTCACGGTTTTTATGGAATTAGTATTATTATCAATTTGAGACTTTAGAACAGGAACTGCGTTTTGTGCGTCTGCTATTGAATTCCATAAATTTCTTATCACATACTGATGCTCAGGAGCCATCTTTGCAATGTGAGCTTCAAAAGGGAACCGCGAATTGGTAGGAGTAGTTGTCATGGCACCATCTACAGTATACCGTGAACTACCCACGACTAAAGTAGTGGGCTTCGTGCTTCAACGGCCTGAGCGTTTGAAAAAATCCAAACGTCTTATCAAGCCTCCACACGCAGTAGCCTCTGTTCCGGGGGCCAACTACAGTGTACCAGAAAACGAAACGAAAGTCCATTCATCCCATGATTAAAATCTTGGGTCTTCTGGATAAACATTAGCATAAAATATGGCGACCCGAAAGCCGCCATATTCCTTGCCTATCTATTCTCCTCCTGACCACTCCTCTCCGTCCATACTGCACCTTTCCCAACGAAACCTGCGTTACTACACCGTACCGGAACCTACCGTCCTCATCGTTCCACAACTGTCCATCCTAAACTAACGCGACCTGCCGTTAATGTCCTAGACAAACCTTTGCGTTCCTCGTCACTCCTTACCTGCGATGCGGAACCTTTCCAATCCCCGCCACGCCGCGCCCTTGCGCTCGTGTCCACGACTGACCGTACCTGCGATTCCAAACACAGCCATACTCAACACAACCGCCCATTCCAACCATACCTGCGGTTCGATTCCCAACCCGATCAATCCTTACCTACGCATCCTAACAACACCTGCAACGCCTTTCCGAGACGGACCCTACCACCCTTATCGATCCATACCTGCCGCACCAGAACCAACTCTCCAGCTTACTCAGCAAGAGCCTTACGGATTTCCTTGATTACCAACGACAACTCTTTCAACCGAGAATATCTTTCCTCAAAACGACGCATATCCTCCTGCGCGTCTGCAAGAAGTTGAGCCTTGTATTGCCGATTAGAAAGTACCGCAACTGTTTCTCTGTACCCTCCACCATCGTTTTCACGATCTGGCGTGAGGCTGCAAAATACACGAAATGATTGATCTTTCCCATCCAATTCGATGTATTGAATTGTTGTGCGAATCAATTGTCTCGCTTGCTGTAGACGATACTGATTAGCCGCTTCAGAATCGTCCCACGTAAAACGAGTGTGCAGCGGAGAATTTACGGGACGGGCTGATTCAACCACATCTTCTGGTTTCAACAGCCCATCATTCTTCGCAGCGATTGTTCGGAGTTCTGAAATAATCGCTTCTGTTGCCATTATTTCGCCTCCTCAATCTTAAACAATCCCCATCCCATTCCAGCAGAAGACTTTGAATCAGGACGCCCCTCACAAAGCCCAACCTGTTCTCCTACGCGCATGAGGAGGTTTGTCACATCAGTAAGGCTGAAAATGTCGGCATCAAAGCGTATGCGAATAACTGCTTTCCATTCATCCCACATCGGACGAATACGAATATCACATACTCCGGTTGCATTGCGGACGGCCATTTTGACAGGACGTGGTTCGCCTTCTGTAATGCGAACGAGCGGAGTACCTTCGTCGCGGTCAAAGCCATCAGCCTCGATAAAGACGCTCAACTTTCCAAGTGTCATTTTGAAGTTCACAAGGCGGCAAGCTGAGATCATCGCATTACGGAAAGCCGATGCAGGGAGTCCACACCATCCCTCACGACTAACGTGCTTTGCTCCCTCATAAAGAGCGTCAAAATCTTTCGATTCTCGCTTTGCTCCCTTTTTCGCCTGACTTCCAGCACGTTGCCGAGATTCCATATCTTCAAGGGCTTTTTGCGGGAATTTATTAATGACCAGAGGGGCCACGCCGTAGATGTGAAAAACTCCGATTTGAAACTTCGGAGGCTTGATCTGCACAACCTGCTGCAAATCTCCGCTGTTCTGCTTCTCTTTCGCTTTCATGTGTTTTTCCAATATGCCCTGAATTAGCGAGTGTCGGATTTGGTTTTACGTGGTCGGTCCCAGTAAGGTGATTTGCACTCAGCGCAACGAAGTGGCTTCTCTCCACTCGCACTGCTCCATTCGTGCCCACACCTACTGCAAATCCAGATCACTACCTTCTGTAATCGCTGTGGCATATTGTTACTATACACCCCCGGTGTCCACTGTCAAGTAATATTTCTACTATTTCTTCGTTTTCTGTTTTGCTGTCCATTTAGCGCACGAGGCGCAGAGTCCACCATCAGGTGGCAAGTGATGTATCGTACCGCAGCGTGTGCATCTTCTTGGAGTTACTGGGTTCTTCAACCTTCTCCTCCTGCTTCTCCAAATATAGGTGTTGGCTGATATTCCGCAGACGATCCCCATGCTCTCAAATAGAAGCAGCCTCCTTGGAAGTTCAAAACAAATGAGACACTTGACGAAAATTGTGCAATGAGCAGCTTCCACTTTGCAGCACTTGGCTTGAAAAAATACTTCGTCAACTGTCCACTTGTGCTTGGCAGTGTGACTGGTTGAGGAGCATAAGAACCGTTTCCTTCATCGGCGACATAAAAAGTCAAATTTACTGTGCTTGTCGATGAGTATTCCACGACAGCCATTCCACAATGCATAAATCCGCGTCCACCAAAGGCAGGAGTAGCCACGGTGCCAGTGATCGTCTCCGTGCCGCTACTTGTCAGTTGGCGCACGGTACTATCTGAGCATCCTACTAATACTCCTTGCTGACTTTGACCTTCATTTGCGGCATGAATCGTCGCGTTAGGAGTATATGTGTCTAGAATCCAACCCATCGCTGCTTCGTCAAAGACAAGCGTATGAGGATTTCCATCGGTTCCAACGTAATCCCAGTACATAAATCCGCTATTATAAGAGAACCTCTGTAAATCTGGTTTCGTATCGTCTGGAGGATAGATTGTCACTCCATTCCTTGTTATCGGATGTGGATGATTACTAGAGTTATCAGAATCTTCTTGTGGAAATATAGGACTAAGCGCATCGTCGGTAATCGACTTTGACGACGATCCGTAAGGTGAAATATGAATCCCATCATCTACGCGAAAATAGATGTTTCCCCCACCGGAAACACATACGCAGCGTGGAATATAAAGACCTCTAGTAATTGACGATTCCTGCAACGTCCATGTTGACCCTGTTGTTCCTGTTGCTGTTGCAGTAGCGCTCGAAAAATTAGGCATAATCAACCATCCGCGCTTGATGGAGAACAGAACTCCTAGTCCTACACTTATTGCACCATTGACGAGTGGTTCCGAAGGATCAGTAACATCCTGCTGATTAGTGTCAGGAGCAGCATCAAGGTTTGACCCTTTGCTCCAATATAGAGTACCGGGCCTTAGTGGGTCTCCTACAGCGAAAGCATAGTTTACGTTGTCAGTTGGACCCCACATATAAGGCAACGGCTGCGCTGCAAGAATTGGCTCTGGTATTTCATAGGCTACACCTGATGCGTCAGCAACTCCAGGAATCGTTACTTGAGTTACATACCCAGTGGGAAGATAAATTCCCTTATCAACAAACGTGACACCTCCGCTAATCGTAGTTCCACCTGATTCACTAAATGTAGGTGTTCCGATTGCTTGCGATGTTCCAGACACCGTTACTAACTGATAATGTCCAGCAGAGTCAAGAATAAAGAAATTCAATGGATATAAATAAGAATTCTGGAAAGACGCAGCGGTTGGACGTGCTATAAATGTATAGGAAAGAGATGTTGGAGAACCAATCAATATCTCCGTTCCAGATAACCATCTTGGACTAAATCCTAATGCCGATCCTCCTATCGCTCCACCGGAAATCCATGTAATCACACCTCCTGATACATCGCATACTCCTCGTTGTGGAAGGTCGATAGAGGGGAAAGGTTCATAGTTGTCATAATCGAGTGTTTTGGTTCCGAGTTCCGTATCAAGCAATGAATCGCTGATTGGGGTGTTTGTCCCAGGAGTTGCACCAAGATCGTCATTCGGTCCTGTGGCTACATAGGTAAATTCCGATGTAACAGAGTCAAGACGGTAGTAATCTACAACATCTACCTGCGGATCGTTAGACCATAAAGACGTGACCGTATTAGCCAGAACAGGAATAGACTCAGCGGTTGATTCTGGAGAGGGATTAGATTGCGCTCCTGTTGCGGAACTGCGATAGCAATATCGGTATTGAACTTGCTGTCTTATATTTGAAGAAGTCGGAGGAATAATAGTTGGACTTTCTCCCGGTTTTGGAGAAGCTGTGATGAGCAGAATTCTTCCACTGTGATACCAGTAGTCATAGTCAACTTCTATTGGATAAATACCAGCCGAAGGAACAGAAACAACGACCGTGGTAGTCTGATAATCTCCATCCTCTCCTGTGCTCTCACGGTTAACAGGAAGTAATGGATAACCTCCAACTACTGTAATAGTCTGTCCTTGAGTGGATACAATGCTCGATGTTGCGGATACTAACTTTACTCCTCCTCCTATCCCCCATATCATGTTGTCATGTGAAGTAAGGACAAATGTATAATCTCCTAATGCGGGAAAGTATATATTCCCCGTTAAACAAAAGTTAAAGTTCTGATAGTATTGGTTGTTAGCATATGTGGTTGTAATTGGCGCTGAGAACACAGGAATACTACCTGTCACAACACTCTCAGGGCTTAGCTGAAACCATTGCATAGCTAATAATTTGGTTCCTATGCCTGGAAGTTCAGGAATTCCGTTTGTAAATGTTGCATCAAATATAAGAGAGTTTCCAGATGTACTTCCATCGGCACTTGAAGTTGATCGTGTTGGTCCACTACCGCCAGGATCATCAGGATTCTTCCATATATACTGATTTTGAGGTCCTGCGTTAGGAGAATCACCCCAGTAATAAGCTGTCAGAGAACCAAGTAGTGAAGTGACAGACGGAAGAGCGTTTGTTGTTACCGTTCCTGAAATAGTTATTTCCCCTCCTCCAATAGAACCAGTGTTGGAAGAATAAGTGTTTCCCAAGGAATTCATGCCAATCTGAAGGGCTACTGCTCCAGATGGAACGGTAATTTCTACTCCAATATTCGCTCCAATATCTACTACACTAGGAATATAAAGAGGGGCAACTCCTGCCGCCATCACGTCGCCAGATGAATCAACAAATGCTCCTATTACATACGATGCTACGCTTGGATGAGTTGACGATCCTAATGTTTGGAGGAATTGACCGGGGTATCCCGGTACGCCTGATCCAACTCGCGTGTGAGCACTTGGGCTTGAAATATCCGCAAGTCCAGCCTGTGTAGTTATGGTATCCCCGTTTATAATTACAGTTCCATTCGGGACCAAACTGCTGATTGTCACATAGGAAGCATTTTGAACGTCAACACTGTACCATATTGTGCCATCCTTCGGTGTTGTTGGATCGGTGTGCGGATAACCCTCAGTCTCACCATAATTGAAATCATTATTTGTGCCGATAGGATTATTAGTCCAAGGAATTGCTGTAGCTAATAGATTGCCTGTTCCACCTCCAAATGGTACTGTTGAATTGGAAGTAGATACGGTTGGAGCTAATTGTGGTTCTTTGATTCCAGATTTATAACATACTCCCGTGCTAGACACCTTCATCATTCCATTGGTAACAAACGCTACGGGTTGATTGGCATGAGGTCCGGTGGTAACTAGATATGTTGTGTTTATTACTGCTTGCCCCTGCGGAGCGCTATCTCCGATATATCCGAATGGGCGTACTGAAGCATCAGGGCGAAACGGAACGATGGAGATTGGGTTTCCACTTAGACCTGTTGCAACATTAGTTACGTCAGTTGTTGAATTCCATACCGAAAGAGCAGTTGAAGCACCATTTATGATGGAATACCCAGAAGATGGTCCTGCTGGCGTACTATCATTTATCCTGCGCAAGCTATGCACCGATGATGCTAATGTGTAGATTGCTTCCGTAAGGGTATTACGAAACGTAACGCCACCTTTTTGATAAGCTCGGACGTTGGACGCAACACTAACTCTTCCCGGAGAAATCCGGTTCAAGGGAGACGCCAAATCCATACCTAAGAAATTAAGCGGCATAGTTTACCTGTTCTCCCTCGCGTCTTCCGGGCCATTTTTACTGTTATAGCGGTTCATCGAGCGCTCTTGTGCCTGTCCACGCTGGTCCAACACGTCAGAGTACAAACCAAGCGACCGAAGCCTGCTGTTCTCCGCAGAACATGCCATGATTGCTCTCTTCTCAAGTTCGAGTGCTGATTTCCATTCTGCTCCTCCGAGCTTAAAAGAAGCTCTGGCCTGACTGAGGTCCATTATTATGTCAAGGTCCGAGGGTGGTATTTGCAGGTAATCGCCATCGGCCACGGGAATTGGCATATTTCCTAAAACGGTCATCCCGGTAGACTGTCCAGTTGGAGAAGCGATCATGTCAATTCCACCCGCCACAATGAACGGCCCAAATCCGCTAGGATCAGAATCCCATTCAGGACTGTAATTATCCGAGCTTACAATTGAATCTATGCTTACAGCCTGTCTGTTTACTTGTCCTAGCATAATCCACGGAGCCTTCTGCATCAGGTTTAGACCATCCTGATACCTTTTCATACAATATTCTGCACGCTCCTGATCTTTAGCCTCTGATTCTCTTCCTAGCAAGTCTGCTAACGCTCCCCATTCAGCAACATAACTGAAATCGTCTGGTATACCCAAAAGTGTGCTCGTAGGAGGATTAAATGACGCTCCTTGCTGTAGCACAATCGCTTCATACGTTCCCGGTTGGTCAGGAGGAATGTCTACATCAAACGCTAGTGGAGGCTCAGAGGAAAGACTATACGTGTTTGGTGTTCCTGACGGCTGCTGGTAAAGTGGAGACTCGTAGAACTCCTGAGCGACCGTATCGTCACGGTAAAGCGTTACTGGTGGAGGTGGCTGTGTTGCTGGCGAAACTACGGAAGGAATATAGCGTACACGCGCAACGTCAATCACGTTCGATGGAACATATGTCCTGCGAGTGTTTGGTGTGATAGCAATTCCCGTGAGCAAAGCCTGATTGCAGTTGCTCACTTGAATCATTTCATCCCTACGCCGTTGCAGGGCTTGGGATATATCACTAATTGAGAACTGATTTGTTCCTGTCCATGGTCCACCAGCGCAGTTTGGCTCTAACAGCATGTATTCCATCTCGGAATAGCAATAACTATCAGTTACGCTTCTTATTCTTGGTGAACCTGTGAGCGTAGCAAGAGATGACCAAACATTAGTAGAACTTGAATTATTGAAAGTAAAATCTTCCTTCCACCACCATACCAAGGAGTTGTACTGCCTAAGCGCTTGTTGTATATAAAATTTCAGTTCATTGTCACTCCAGAACGACATCGACGGGTCTGCCAGACGTGCAGCAAGCTGTTGCCGCGCCGTCAAGAACGTCGTCTGGTTGAATGAAGTTGGCATCAGGAACGCCTAAACTTTCTTGGTAGAAATAGCCTTACGTTTGCCGCCCTTTTTCTTGTTCCCCTTCGACTTCGAGGAGATTCCTGCCATACTCTCAGTAGCAATTCTGATTTCCGAAGCATAGTCTGGAGCGACGTATTTCTTGCATTTGTATTCTCCGCCTTCTCCGTTGCTGGAAACTCTAACAACGTATCCGTTCTCCGCTTCTTCAACGCCCATATCCACGTTTTTCTTGCTTGACGATGGAGATATTGAAGGTGTACCTTGTGCTTTCTTGCTATTTCTCTTTGCCATTTACGCTCCTTTACATCTTAACAATTGATTTCTTGGGTAAATAAGTCTTTGGTTTCGTCGGACCTTTTCTCTTCCCAATCTTGACGTAATTGGACGAATTGATCTTACGAGCCTTTTGTCCATGACGATTCTTGCCTGTGTCATAGGCTTCGTTATTTGTTGAGTCGATTTCTGTGAACATTACTTGCCCTCAATTCTCTTGCGCGTAGGAGATTTCTTCGCGCTCGTATTGTTCTTTGCTGCCGTTCCGCTCTTCGATGTGCTAGAGACGATCTTTCGTTTCCCCGCTGCTTTATTCGATGCCACATCTTTATCGTCCTCTTCCCCTTTGCGGAAAGTCTCGTTGGCTTTCCTGACATCCGCATCATCCGCAGACTTGTCTCTCTTCTTGTGCGGAGTAGGGATACTTTTGATACATTCCTCTGCCGTGTCAGCTAATTTTCTCGCCTCGCTGATTAGTCCACTCGACTGCGCCATGAAATCTCCTTATTTACTTACAGATATTTTCTTCCGTGATACCTTCTTAACGATCTTGTCCTTGCGTGGCCCTATACGGTTTTCCTTGCGAAGATAACTCAAAAGTATCGCTTTGGCTTGCTTGGGGTTCTTGACAATCTTGCGCTTCTTTCCCTTAACTTTCTTGCCACTGTGTAGCGTTCCGCGCTTGAAGTCCGTCATTATTTCCGAACTGGGCATTATTTCCTCCTAAACGACAACAGCCCCAAGCCGGTAACGGCTAAGGGCTGCTGCTTGACCCAAATATGGGTGGCGCATTGCCTGATCTCCCTATTTATACATCATTTTAGGGAGTTTGTCACCTATATTTCTTTGAAAAATACCTGTTCAGCAATCGTAGTCGCGTATTTTACCGCATTCGCGTTCCACGTCTGCGGGAATGGTACGATTTCTCCCGTAGGAAGCGTAATTGTTTTGTTCGTTTTGATTCCCTTGGGCGCATAATAGAGAGTCGATCCTAGAGTAATATCCTGCAATGAACCATTCGATGCCTGTTGAGCTAAGTATTGTGCCTCATTCCACGCGGAAAGGTCAGCACCGTGAGATTTAGATGGATCAACACTAAATTCGGGATCGCTTTTTACGCTCATCGACGTAAATTGCCATGGGGCCATAACTATCTCTTCGATGGTCTTACCGTGCTTCTCTACCCTATTCTGCACGACGTTGATTATCGAGGTCATTCCTGGTATCTGGCCACGACGATTCTCTTTCCAGCAAACAGTTGCTAAAAGCGTAATTTCTGCGTCTGTCATTGTTCAATCCTCATCTCAAAAGATACCCCGATACCTGCGCACCAAAGAGAATGTCGCTCTTTAGCACGCAAGGAATCGTCGGGTGTAGTGTGCATTGGGACAACTTCTTCTCAAGTTGTACAGCCGTGGTCGTAAACTGAGCACCGTTGGCCAGCATGATCGTTACATTGGGACTTGACATTAGTCCGTTGAATGTTTTTACGCTGGTATCTAGATCATTACCTGTGGATGTGTAGCTAACAATGAGGGGCTTCAATTGCACCAGTAGGTCATTTGCCGTCTGAGCATCTATCGTGACTGTCTGAATTGCCCGCGTGGCCGCTGTGAGAGTTCCCGTCGCTGCCTGAGCCGAATCTCTTCCAGCATCAGCGGCACCACGAAGAGACGTTGAAACTCCATGTATATCGGTTGATATTTGAGACGCATAGCCGTCAATCGTTCCAAGTTGCGTTTGTTCATGGATAAGCACCTTATTCGTTGCGTCGATGGTCAGCCGACCTTGCAGAATTGTATCGTCCAGCATGGAAAGCGTTCCCGACTTTGGCGTGTTAATAGTATCAAGAGATTTATTGATCCGATCTAGCGTGTCCGTAGGCGCTACGTTACCCCACTTGTCTAGCGCAATACTCGCACTACGACACAAACCAAATCCTCCCCATACTGTGAGGCATAGCGAGGCAATGAGAAGTAGTCCTAGCGTGTTGAGGATTCTCTTGTCCATGATGTTTATCTTAAAGGCTAGGGCCGCTCTATTGAACGGCCCCGTGTCTCCTTCTGTACATGGCAGACGAGATTCTTGTTAGATCGTTGTGGTCGATGACTTGATCTGTGCAATCCAGCTTTCGACGGCAGGAATCAAGACTTTGCATTCGTTGGTAACGAGATTGACGATGGTAGTTATCTTCGCAGTGAGTGCAGCATCCTTCACATCGATTCCGGTCAAGAGCGAAGGAACCGTAGCCACGAAGTTTTCCAGATTTGTCAGCAAAGACGTACCACTGTTGGCCGCTACTGCCGAAGCCTCAATCGCCGCAAGTCCGGTTTCCACCGTAGCCAACGCAGCCACGAGAGGGGCTTCTGCTACGGGATCAGCGATAGCTACCACAGCCTCCACCACGGGAGCGACTTCGCCAACAAAGTTTTCTACGGTCTGGAGAGCAGATGGGGACTTCTTGAACAGTTTCTCGAACGCTGTACCGAACTTCTCAAGGTCTGCTCCCGTATTTTTGAAAAACTTCTCCACGTCGGTTTTGATTGTGCTAAGAACGCTCATGCTCTGCGCCTCCTTTGGCGCTGTACTACTTGGGTTAATGGTGGCTTCTTCCCCGGAAAACCATTCTTTCGGTGCCGGTATTTTGTTACCAACCGAGTCAAATAAAGGAATTCCGCGTATTGTTGAGCTATTAACCACGCCAGTCTGACCATAGTTGAAACCAACAACGCCAGTTGTGCCAGAAGTGACTAGCGATGGACTCGTAGGCGTCTTGCTTTTGAAAAACCACATCATCTATACTCCGTATTAGAATTGATACTCGTTGCGACAATACGTAATATTTTTGGGATTTATATACTTAACTACCTAATCGGTAGCGAGTATACAATTCTGTTTTGACGCAAGGCTTTCCCCAAGCCTTAAAATGTTTAGTGCCGCGTTATGGTCACGTCCCAAAGATAATCCACATTTCGGACAATCGTGATGCCTGTCCCAGATTTTCTTTGGTACTTTCTCCCCACAACCACTGCATATTTGTGTCGTACCGCGTGGATTGACTGGTATTACCCATTTCCCGGCGCATTCTGCCTCTGAATTGAGTTTGAATATCAGTTGTCCCCATGCAGCATCCAAAATACTCTTCGCAAACATTGATTGAACCATGTTACTAATCTTTAAGTCTTCATGCGCAATCAGATCATACTCCCCTACTAACTGCTTTGCTACTCCTGTCAAGTACGAACTTCTTAGACCAGAAATCCGTTGATGGACCCTGCGAAGATGCTCACGCGCCTTAATACTGTTCTTACTTCCTCGAATCTTACGAGACAAACTACGGTTCGCTTTAGCTAGTCTATCCTCTTCTTTTCTAGTCCATCGCGGATTAGGTATCTCTGTTCCATCGCTTAAAGTTGCAAGTGTAGTCAAACCAACATCTATACCAGTTGCATTACGAACTGCCGCTTTCTCTGGTGCTGGCCCAATGTCACATACTACCTGACCTTGCCACTTGTTCCCTATGCGCTTGACGCGGAATTCTTTAGGGGTTCCTTTAATTTTGTAGTGCGTCTTGAATTTGAAACCACCTATGCCGCCAATTACAAACTCGTATTTTGACATCTTAAAACTATAAGAGTCAACAGTAAACGAATCGTATCTCTCAGAGGAACGAAAACGAGGATACCCCGGAGTTTCTCCACTCTTTACCCTCCGATAAAACCCATCAAACGCTCTCTGCAACCGACGCAATGGATCACGCTCAATTGCAGATGGCAACTCAGCGTACTCAGGAAACCAAGAACGAAGTGTTACTAATTCAGATTGCTGGTCGTAATACGTCAATGCAACATGGCTGTTTTCCCATTCCAACTTACGTTGATCCAACGCCATGTTGTAAATCGCACACAACTGGTCAAGAAGACGATCAAGACGATTATCTTGATTCTTCGTCACCTTTAATCGCATTGTGTACGTGCGCATCATTAGTTCATTATACCACATAGGGAATCAAGTATATAATTCCCATATTTTTCTACTTCTCCTTCTTGGCCGGTTCAGCGGCCTTCTTGGCTTCGCCGAGTTTTTGTTGCGCGGTCTGAATCTCCTGTTGAGTGGATGGATACTGCGCCTGAAGCAATTGGAACTGAAGCTGTACAATCTGCTGCTTTAGTTGCGCGATGGTGACGTTGGCCTCGGCCAGTTGTACGGAGCATGGTTCTGAGGACGGAAGTATCGGTTGCTGCTGGCTTTGGGCGACAGCGAGAGAACCGAATATGACTATCGATGCAAGTGCTGCGAAAGTTCGTTTCATGAATTTCTCCTTATTTGTTCAAGTTCAAGTGGTTCGTTCCGTCCACCGGATCACCTGAAGAAGGGTCTTTAGCCAGCAGTCCAAGCAGAGCCGTGGCCAAACCACTTACGAGCGATACCACGGTTCCCGTGCCAGCGTGTCCTAGCGTTATGCCCTGCTGGATGAAGACACTGGAGATGGTTACGATTGCGATAAGCAACCCGGTGACAGAGGTTTTTGGATGTTGCCAGATATTCGTAAACATTTTCTTTCTCCTCTGAGGTATTTTACACCAAGAAGTTTGTTCTGAGCAAGGGGCAAATCACGCTGATTCGTCGTCTTCCTCGTTCTTGTCTTCTTCCGTGTCTGTTTCAACCGGCTTGGTTGGTACTGCGCAGGGTATAATCGGCGCTGGATGATTCGGCCCAAATGGTTGCGGTTCTTCAAGCATGTGATCCTACTTTCTCGCCATCGCTGGCGCTTTCATGGTTGCGGTGTACTGGTTATCCGATTGGCTGGAAACACCTATCTTGGGAATGTGTATAATCCCTTGATGGAGTTGCTTGTTTGCTTGCAGTGCGGCAAGAAGCAGCATTCCGAGCGCGATAATGGTCGTGGCAATCCAATGAAACCGGGAAGATGCCTTATCCCGTAAATTCTCGCGTTCATTATACAAATCAATGAAGCCGTCAAATTTTACCTCGAACGTGTTCAGACGAGTTTTCACGCCACGCTGTCCATGGTTATACATATCCCCGTTTAGAACTTCCAGTTGTGTTGCCATAGACGCTATTTTTTCCCCCGCGTCGATTACCTTTTCGCATGGAACTTGGCATGGAAAATCATTCGTCATCTCTGGCCCTCTCGTGCCCATAATTTTACCGCGCTTTCAACAACCATGTCAGCAACGCCACTAAAATCAACGCAACCAAACCCGCAACATACTTTACCATGGCCCCTATCGGGTTTGCCGATGCAGCCGACAGCGCAATCTCATTCCGCACCGCCAGAAGAAGCGCATCCGCATCGCGATCATGCCGGCTCTCGTGGTCTTTGACCCACTGCTCCAGCATTGCTACCCGCTCGTTGATCGGCCTTGGACAAATGTCGGTCATTCCGATTCCCTCTAAATCTTTGTCACCCAGGTACCAGATGCGCAGAATGTTGCGTGACCATCTTGCGAGAAAACCCATCGACCGTTCACAGAACAAGAACCGCTGGGTGCCGTTGCCGGGCCTATAATCGCGTTACTGCCTATAGTTCCGCTCATATCTCCCGGCGCTGAGCCATTACCAAAATCAACTTCTCCGGCATTCGTCTGACTCCGCGTCATGCAGGTGTCGGGTCTGATATTTTCCGGGTCATCGGGTCTTGAATCAAAGCACCAGCCACCGCCGAGAGGAGCGGCATTCATATTGATTCCGTTGGTCGTCCCGTCCGATCCTCCATAGTTATAAAAACCAATAAATATCCCCCCATAGGTATCAGTTCCATCGTATCCACTTCCGGCAACGTAGATTTTAGGCAACACGTTGGACGTTAGAATGATGTAGTCATTATATCCATCATTGTAATCTCTTACAACTAGACCCTGTTGGGTTGAAACATTGAAAGCGTTATTGCCCGTAAATACGTTAGAACCTGTAAAGACGTTTGCACCTGCCAGTGCCGCGCAGTCTGTTAAAACGTTGCAGTTTGAAAGTGTGAAACCAGAAGTCCCAGCCGCTTCCAGAGCCGCATTCCATGCTTGACTTGCTAAAGAAATCTGCTGCGTTGAAGGAGGATTGCCAAAAGAACCAAAAACTCTCATATCCGCGCCAGCGTAATCCCAATACTGGCCAGAGGCTGCATTGCTTGCGTTCTTCCCTTGGGCAATGAGCCAAGTGTTTAGGTCTGCTGTTGTGGTAGCGTTTGCCTGCTGTGGAATCAGATTTTGCACGACATAAGCACCCGCCGCGTGTGCCTGGGACCAGAAGGATTGAAAACTTGCTTCTATAACGGATTCGGTTGCGCCTACTGCAATGTCGTTTGTTCCGGCGCTCTCTTCCAGAAGATACAGTGGCTTGCCCGTGACCGAAGGAAGCAAGTCACCATACATTGCACTGAAGTTGGTTGCCTGTTCTCTTACTAATCCTGTTATTCCTCCGTAGATTGAAGCAGAATCGACTCCATTTCTCAAATACCATGCATTTACGTTTTTGAAGGCCGGTCCCGCTGCTGTCTGAACAGACATGAAGTAACTGGCATCCTCAACTGTTCCGCCCGTGCCGCTCGTGGATATGCAGCCATTCGTCTGAACCTCAAACTGAGTAGAACTCAGACCTGCGGAAAGAACCTGATAGATGCGATTTCCAGTACCGTAATACCCTTCACTGTTGAGCGTCCCAATGCACGCAGGGCTGATTCCCGACGTTCCTAGAAACACCCACTGGCCAGCCGCATACGATTGACTGTCAACTACCGTGCAAATACCGGTTGAGTTACAATTTATCGCTGTTGCGGTTGTCGTTGCACCCAGAGTGTTACCTGAATCGTCAATCATCAAAGAATCGCCAGTGAATATCACATTCGCTCCCGACAGTAGTCCTCCTCCTCCGCCTCCTCCAGAAACACTGATTGTGACATTTCCGGTACCACCAGATGGTGACAGTGTGACGTTGCTCGTTCCGGCGATGAGTTGCGTTACGCTTCCGCCAGAGCCGCCGCACCCCGCGCCGGTGTTGCTGATGACACCCGCCGTGTTGATTTGCAAGCATGAACTACCAGACGTTGACGCCGCTCCGGAATCTTGAAGCGAACCGGCCTGAACTGATCCGGCAGAGATAGCTCCAGACACGTTCAAACTTGCAAGCGTACCTAGTTGCGGAGTATACGCGCTCCAGGTGCTTCCATTGCTGTAGCACTGGACGTAATTGGTTCCCCCACCCGTTGTGCAATCAGTAGAGGTAGCCCCGTTCGTAATCGGAACAATCCAGCCTGTGCTAGCGCTGGCTAACGGTAGTGAAATAATCTCCGTTGGTACCAGCGCTGTTCCGGGGAATTCCGCAGCCGGGTCAATGCTCATTGTGTTAGCAGAAGAGTTATACGTGAGAGGACTAACCACTTGGATTCCAGTGTTTTCCGTGACAGGCGTTCCGGTGTAGTAGACTATCCATCCCACCAGATCATCGGCAATGGACGATGGACCTGAATCTGGAACAGAGGTGGCAGCAGACATGGAAATAGTCTGCGACGACAACATACTTCCAGTGACAGACGAAAGAAGCTGGTTCGTCTGAGTGGGGGACCAATATGATCCGCCAGAAGGAACAAGACTTCCTGACGCTCCGCTCGCGGTGGTACTAAATGCCATATCTCCTATGCCGACAGGTTGGCCGAAACACCTCATATAATCAGAAATAGTACCATAACTGCTTTGTGTAATCGCAAACGCATAAATAGCGGTCACGCTTGATGGATCAATAGAACTCGGAAGTTGAGGGTTTGACCACGTTGCGCTTCCGCCTCGGCCACCCAGGCAATAATAATCGGTTCCGACAACGGCGCTGACCACGTCAAACGAACCATACGCTGGAGTTGGAGCAGACCCTGTCACGGCTGTCGGATAGACGATCACATATTGCCCGGAAGTTGGAGGAACCACCTGTTGCATCAAAACGCTGCTGCTTCCGGTGGCGATGGTGCAACTCCCACCCAGCACGCAACTCGTGTCGTTGATAGTGATTACGTCCGGCACTTCCACGCTGACCTGTTGGCCACCGCCCGTCGTCGCCGTTGCAACAAAGCTATAGGAACCGTATGGGATCGTCGGCGAAGTTACCGCTACGTCGCTTGTGTAGCCTGTGCCGCCGTTGGTGACTGTCGTGGTGATCGAACTGAATGAGTAAACAGTGCTTGTCGCATAAGTTGCCGTTGCCGTTGCTTGGCCTGCATATGGGCCAGAGGGAGGTGCATCAATCGTAACCGTGGGCGCACTTGTGTAGCCTGAACCGCCATTGGTCACGGTGATGCTTGCCAGTGATCCTCTGCTGCCGATGTCATACACCGCTACAGCGGTAGCGCCGCTTCCGCCACCACCTGTAATTGTGACATTTGGGAGCGAACCGCTGCTATAGCCGCCACCGTTGTTCGTCAGTGTGATCTGCGATATGCTTCCAGGGGCGATGCTTGATGTTGCGATGGTCGCGATTCCAGCAGCGCCGCTTCCGCCACTTTCAGTAAACACCAACGGATAATTTCCTGCCCATGCCGTGGATTGGACACCGGGAGGTATTTCGACCGTAGCGGTTACACTGCTAATCGTACCGGAAGACAAAAACCGAAATCTACCGTTGACATATCCAGAATCGGCTGCTGGCGTTGTGCCGTTGAAGTTTGGAGATAGCAAGACGGTTCCGTTGACGCTGACGGTGCTTCCCATACCACTAAAGCTGCTGCCTGCAAAAATGTCTGTCAACGTCACTGGCGCTAGATAGACATTCGGAGAAATTCCTCCGCTTAAAACTACATCGTATCCTTGGTTCACTGCCGCATAAATCGGGGGGATAGAGCCGTCCTTATTCGCCCTGAACGGACTCTGTGGCGTCGTAGTGGCAATAGTGGTCGTGCCTGTTAAGTATATGCTCACAGAGCAATAAGGAATGATTCCTTGCATATAATTCGATGAGGAAAGACCTGAAGTTTTCGCTTGAACTCCATTTTGCACACATGAATACACAGGCAATACCGCCGTCTGAGCGAATGTCTTAACCGAAAATAGAAGCATCAAACCAACGATTATTTTTTTCATGTTTTCCTTATTTTTCTTGCAAATTATTAGTGAACTCTCCGCGCCGTAATACTTCCGTAGGCCGTGACCGTTCCCGCCGTGAATGTCGCTTCAGTCACCAGATAAACCGTTGTCCCTGCGGACACATTGATGATCTTGCGCGGAATCACAAGGCTCGTCTTGAAGGATGTTGTTGCAATCACCGCAGGCGTCGCGTAAAACACCTCTGTGCCGTCGGTGGGAAGTGTAGCAGTGGTGGTATTGATACCGCTCTCCCAAACTGCCGATACGGCGATGCTTGCCGTAGAAGCCACGTAATCGACAGAGCCTGAAACATCCCAATCACCCGCCGTCAAAGCAACCGAAGTCACATTGGCTGGCGTTCCGGTGGTCAGAGAGACAGCCGATCCTGAAGGAATCAGCGAAGACAGTGGCTGTCCAATATAGCCCGCGCCCGCCGCAACTCCGTCAATTTCCCCCGCGATGTTCACCTTGGAACCGCTGACAGTGTTTCCGATGCCAACTGTTTTGACCCCGGTGGCCGTCGTGGCAATGGTAACGGCCTCAGCGCCTGTGCCAGGAGCAATCGCGATTGTGCCCGTCTGTGCTCCGGTGCCACCGATACTGATTGTTCCGGTGGTCATCGCGGCCCCGATAGACACCGAACCGCCAACCTGCGCGTTGGCAATCTGAAGGGTCGTTATGCCAGTACCGCCTGCGATGATTTCCGTATTCGTTCCGCTGCTGGAGCCGAGCGTCATGGTCCCGGTCTCGGCCGTGCCGCCGATAGCGATAGCGCCCGTAGTGTTGGCGGCAGCAATCGTCACGGGAGAGGCACCTACGGTAGTAAGCGTATATCCGAGAGTCCCAACCTGCTCTGTGATCCTCGTTGCCCCGGTTGTGTTGCCTATGGTCACCGACTTGGCGTATGCCCCGGTTCCAAAATTGGCTGAACCAGTTGTGCCACTGTCAACAGTGAGTGCGGTTGTCGAGGGAGAGGTGATAGGCCCCATAAACATTGTTGGTCCTTGATAACCAGGGACCAGCGTGCAATAGGACGAGATCGGCGCAAGGTTGAATCCGTAAATTACATAGGTCGTCGTACCATTCGCGCAGGAGATACCGGTTCCCGTTCCAGCAATCAGGCCGCTGATTGCGTGGGCTGTTGCCAGGGTATTCGCGGTCGGAAGATTGATGTTTGCTGTCCCAGCCACAGTGCTGAGCAGTCCACCATTCAGTAGAAGCTGACCGCCGTTCGTCATATCAATGTTGTAGCCGGAGCTTTTTGTCATGTTCGGGTTGTAGAGCGCAATGAGTGCGCCCGATCCGCCTGATGCAATGGTCTGGCTACCAGTGATTGCTTCCCCGTAAAGCAAAGCGGAAGTTGAAACGCCCCCAACTGTAAAGATATTGCTGTTGCCGCTCAGATTCGTTCCAAAAGCATGAAGATACCCCTGAGTTACGTTCACATTCCCAAGGAATGCCCCGCCATGTTTCTCGCTGCGGTCCGTACTGGCATAGTTGTACGTCACAGCCGCGCCATCGATCAGATCATAGGAGATGATCTTTGCCGATATTGTAAGACCTCCGGTCGGGGTCCACGTCGAATTATTGCCGTAGATTGTAAGAGGAAGCGCAGGCAGAGTTACCGCGCTGGGTGCCGTATAAGACGCGTTCGGGCTTGAAAATACCGACACTAGGCCGGAACTTGGGAATCCCGCAACCAGAGTTGGAAGTGTCTTGTATGGACGCTCGATTGTGCCGTCCGCTGTATAAGTGTCCGTGCGGTTGCCATCCAACGTAAGCATGGCTGTATCGGTTGCCGGGTAAACAAAAGAGGTCGTGCTGGAGGCTGAGTTGTACGGCTGTCCTGCGCCAGATGCAAATCCACCAGAAAGATTATTAGCTGTTCCCGCACTTCCTCCAAATGATGTCCAAGTATTCGTAGCGGAGCAATAATATGGGGTAGAGTTGGACGTGTTGAAATACGTTTGTCCCGTTGAGCACGTTATAGGGGCAGTCGCGTAGTTTCCCATTGAAGTCTGGGGGTTCCCATTTGCATCACATTGCAAAGGCGTAGACTGGCCTAAACTGTTCATCCCATACGCTTGAACTCCCGGATAATTAGTAGGGGCAGGAATCCCAGCTTGCAAAAGAGGAATTATATACCCCGATGGATTCACGCAATAAAGAGTGGCAGAGAAGGACGGTTGCCCATGAACCATCATCGGAATCAACAACATCGACAATAGAATAAACTTCTTCACGGGCTTCCTCCTTACTTTGTCACAATGAGTGTAGTGTTTACTGCGTTTGTCAACGTCTTGATATATCCAGCAACATACTTAGGCCATATATTGCTTGGCATATCCCAACGTCCTACGTTAGAACTGTTTACCGTTGTGATAGTTCCGATCTGTATGTAGCTACCTGCCGTATCTGTGTTCGCCGCCATCAAGTCTATCTCGAACGCTCCCGGTGCGCCTGAGAAAGATACCTCAAACGACAATCCCCACGGATAGAACGAACGGTTAATACGCTCAAGAAGGAAGCCAATACTCAATGTTGACACAGGAACGCTTTCTCCTGCCCATAGAATACCTTGCGTGTTGTCCCTGAGCAGTTTTGCCTGTCCATTCGTTGCGTAGTTCGGCATAACCTATGCCTCCTTCGATTCCTTCTGCTACTTAATACCACCCAATATTCGTCTGTCCACCCGGACTGGAAAAAGGTTCTCCTCCAAACGGCGGTAGCTGACGAGACTTGGCGAAATACAAACTTACAAGGTTACTGTCCATAATCCTTGCCTGTCTCAACAAGTCTTTGTATTCCTCATGCGCTGCCTTACTTAAGAACTGCCAGTTAGCACCTGAACCGCGCTCAAGATTATCACCCTTGCTTCCTTCTTTCCATTGGCAAAGTATTTCCCTTGCTCTCCACTTAACGATTTCATCGTTTAAGGGATAAGGAATTGTGTCTGTGTTATTAACCAGTGGAGGATAATTACACAAGCAACCAAACGAGTAGGTCAAAACAGAAATTGGAGAAGGCCATAGTTCTACGAGTAGTTGACCTGCCGTGGCACTTCCCGGCCTCTGATCCTGACCATAGGTACAAACATAGTAAGGTTGGTCAAATATAGTCCTTTCAGGATCATCGTTTGATAAGTCTACTTCCGTTTTAGTCCACCAATCCATACCACAGTTATTCTGTACGTCGCTTATATAAAACCACTTCTTAAAACCAGCGGGGGCGGGATACAGGCTTTGGTAAATCATGTAGTTTGAAGACTGTGCTGGAGGGGCGGTCCAAGGTCTATCAATCGTCAATGTCGCAATTAAAGTAACTGCGAACGTGGCAGGGGTTCCACCCTCTGAAAATGTAATGTACGGAGTCGTGTAGTTACTTCCTGCCGTCAATAATAACGGAGCTTTTGTCACTATTCCGTTATCATCTACAGTGATTGATACGGTTCCACCATAACCCATATCAGGATCGAGAACGGGGACGGTGTATGTGCCGGGAGTCTGTGAAGAGCCAGCGGTAGAGACTGTAGCGTAGCCCACAGTTCCGTTGTTTCCTACCGCAACTATGGAATACACGTCATAGTAGGGAACGCGAATCTGCTGCTGTGTCAGAAGCGGAGGGTAAGGGACGTTAGCCGTCCATGCAGCCGTTGCAACCGCATCGCCAGTGATTGTGGTTGTGAATGGTACTACTGTGATTGTTCCGGGGCTTAGAAATGCAGTGTTGGGTCCACCTAACAAACTAGGAGTTAACCAACCTCCAGTCTTTAGCTGGAAAGACCACGTATTTTCATCTTGTATTTTCCTGAAGGCATCGTTTATACTTGTTTTGACAAGACCGTAGTTACTTCCTGGTATTGTTCCGAGAAGTGACTGAATCATTGTCCCCAAGCTCATAATTGCTGCTCCTGTTCCTACCGCTACCGCTTAACCCGAAGTCCCGCTATCGTCAGCAGGACTTCTTAGCCATTGCCTTTACGCTGCGTCCCTTGCGCTTGCTCTGCTTGTGCAAAATTCCTACCGGCTTCGCAGATGGCGCGATTGTTTTAACACTCACTTTGCTCGTTTTCTTCGTCATCGATTCTCTCCTACTTCTTGACCGCAACCTTTTTGCCCACGTTCGCTTTCTTGGACTTGTGTTTCAGTCCCGCCTTGAGGTTATGTGTCGTCGCTTTGGTCAACACGATTTCCTTCTTGGCTGAGGAATGCTTGTGGATGTTGTGCTTCGCTTTGAGTGCCTTGTGAATTCCAGTAGACTTCGGCAACATGATGTTTCTCCTTATTTTTTTACTGCGTACTTCTTTGCAAAACCCTTTTTCTTTGCCTTTGCCTTCGACGAAGGATGGCCCTTAACCGATGAGACTACAAGATTCTTTTCTTCCGCCCGCCACTTCTTTCGCGTCTTCTTGTCAACGGCAGGATTATCGGAGAAATGTGCATCATCTCCGTCTTCCATCCAGTTCGATTTTTGCTTCTTCGGCATTCTATCTCCTAAATTAAAGGCGGCTTAGCAGATCACTCCACTTAAACCGCCTTTGTGTCTCCGGGGAGAAGACTTCGTGAAAACTCGTTTAGCTCTGAACACCATACCCTGCGATTTGAATACTCTCTGCCGACAAGTTAGCTCCTGCCGGTACAGCGCCATTGATCGTAGAAAGCGTAGCCGTCAGTGTAGCTGGAGTTCCGCCTGTTCCGGTCAGCGTAAATGTTGGCGCTGTTGTATATCCAGAACCCGGATTGATAACCGTAATTGCGCCTAATGTAGTAGCAGTTGCCACAACAACAGTAATCTGTGCCGTTCCCGTAGTCGCTGTTACGGTATACGTTCCTGCTGTCATGCCAGTACCAGCTACGTTCTGTGCGACACTCGCCACACTGCCAGCCGTAGCGTAGTTCCATATCAGTTTCCACGCTGGGCGAGTCACTATTTGTGAAATCGAAGGAGTTACATAGTACGTACCACTTACTGTAATAGTTCCCCCAAAGATCGCGTCAATATACGTATACGGAAGAGGAAGAGACACGGGATCGCCAGTAGTTACATAGGACGTAGGACCGTTTCCGTATCCTACCCATGCAAATTTGCGTCCGATTAAATCTGGATAACCATGAAGCAGCGTTAAAAGCATTGTCTCTCCTTATTTCTTAACCACCAAAACTTGATTGAATCACAAATCAAAAACTCGTTAGTAATCTCCACAATATCCGCTAATTTGCATTACTTCAGCGGATAAATTGGTTCCTGCTGGTACCTCTCCTGTAGATGTGTTAATCGAGGATACGACAGTCACAGTAGTTGCCGCCGCAATAGTTACCGCTCCAGTATTTGCTAGCGCACGACCATTCTGTATTCCTCCACCCAAGGTGACACTTGCTACTGCTAGGATGTTACCATTCATTGTTGAAGTAGCAACGCTAGTAAAGGAACTTCCAGCTACAAACACTACGTTAGCTGCCGTAGCTCCATTAACTAATGATACTGTTTGTCCACTCGCTAAGTTAATGGTCGAGCCTGCAACGAATACAAACTGTGCATTCGGATTGCCCTGCGCGTCTAGAATAATACCCGTTGGCATTGTCAAACTAGAAGCGGCTACTGAAAAGTAATTTCCAGGAGTGTACGTCGCCGCTGTGCTGCCATTTCCACCCGTACTCAAATTCGATAGACCAGATAGGGTAGGAGTCAGTCCTTGATAGTACGTAATTGCCGACGCTAATGCTGTCTGGGCGGCTTGAGCATCCGCATTATCAATGGCCGCAGGGGCTGAGAAGTTTGTTGCCGTTAATCCAGTAATGGTAGCGGTAGGATACGATCCAGCATTACCACCCGTAATTAACGTAGCTCCTGTATTCGTAATTCCTGAGTACGCCAACAACGCATAGTTCGCGGCACTTCCTAGTTTAGCTGTAACAGCGGACGAACCACCCGATGAAGAAGTGGATGATGCTGCCCACTTTAATTTCCACGTATTCCTTGGACCAACTCCCGAAGGAATAGGTGTAGCTAAATAGTTTCCGCTCATACTGTAGACAGGACCAAAAACATCGTCAATGTGAATCCCATACAAAGGAAGGATTACAGGATCACCCCCGGCAACATAGGACGCAGGGCCGTTTACATATTCAGTCCACGCCTGCCGTCTTCCAATCAAGTCCGGGTAGCCCTTCAACAGTGTAGGTTGCATCGTTTCTCCTTATTGCAAGAGAGCACGGGGCGGATATTGCACCGCCCCCCATTACTAATCGTTAGTCTTGAACCGTTGGAGCGTACTGCAACAGCACCTTAAACAATGTAGAGTTTGCTCCCGGAGCATCGAGAGCCCCGCCCAAAGTCAACGTGGTAATATTTCCATCTGCGACCGTGGTAACCGTTCCATTTGAACTAACTGCCGGTCCAACAACAAGGCATGGAAGAGTAGTTGTCCCTACTAAGGCCGCTCCAAGAACAGTTGCAATGCCAAGCTCTTGAACAAATCCGTAATTACCAGGAGTGATCGAATTTAAGAACACCACCGGGCGAACAGGATTGGTCGCAATATCGGCACTCGTAACCACGTTCACCGAAGCATCCATCTGTGCAGCAACCGTTCCAGGCGTTCCCCCGGTTGCAAGAGTGAATGTCGGAACTGAAGTGTATCCAGAACCACCACTAACCACAGAGGCGGTAATAGCCGTAGCGCTAGATACAACAACCTGAACTACGGCTCCTGTTCCACCTCCACCCGTCGATCCTACTAGATAGGTTCCGGGTGTCTGTCCAGTTCCCTGCGAGGTAACAACAACAGTCTTAACTGTTGAACCCACGCGCATGTACCCGACAGTTCCCGTCTTCACGTTCGCAGCGGTAGCTCCAGAGTCAACCTGCACAAAACGATAACGTCCAGCATACAGAATCCCGTTAGTCGTGTAGGATGCAAGCCTGGCTTGATCGTTTGTGTAGTCGCTGTAGTCTCCTACATTCAGACCGCCACCGTACTCCGTCTGGCCTGTTGCGGCGTCAGTCATCCCGCTAGGAGACGTAAAGTTGGCATTGTTCAACGCAAGCCATGTTGGTAGTGCATTTACAAAAGGCATTGTAGATTCTCCTTAACTTCAACTGCTACAAAATCGTTGACTTAATACTCCGCTTAGGCGCTAAAACCAAACGCGTAGTTCGAGTGCCGTGGCTGGCAGTTGTACAAGTTAGTAGCCAAGCGCATAAAGATAGCGTCGATGCTAACATTGTAAGGCAACTGAGTCCTGCGAATGCCAAAGTTCCATCCAGGCTTGTCCGTGGTACGCAGCTTGAAGCTATCAGGCTCTAGGAAGTAAAGAGCTTCCGAAGGCTGAATCAAAGCATTCGACGGCAAACCAGAGTTGGTAGGCGAGAAGTTGATTGAACCACCCGCTGCATTCGTGAACTGAGGTGTCTGGTACTGAATCGTGGTCGTGTTCGATCCAACACCGTCAACCAAGTTCGTGTTGCCTGCCGCACCAGCATTCTGTCCAAGAGCAATGAAGTTCTGTGCCTGTGCAGATGGAGCCAGAGGATCGGCAAAAATATCAACTCCGTTGAACGACAGCGCATCCCAACGAATATCATGCTTGATATTCGATACATCCCTGCGATATGTGTCCAAAGCAGTCGCAATTGCAGCAAATCCAAAAGCGCCTGTGATTCCGAGCGTAGGCTGACCACCTGTTTCCTTGCAACGGGTCCAGAGGTTCATCAACGCACCAAAATCAATCTGTCCTGGGTTGCTGGTTACAGGAGCAGCGGTCGTTCCACCAGTTACCTGCTGGCCTAGATACAGAGGAGTGACGTTCAAGGCAACGCCGATATTGCCGTTCCTCTGTAGTGCGCCGTAGGAGGTATAGCGGTTGCCATACAGAGATGTATCAGTACCGTTATTCAAGGCTTCATCCAAACCATTCGATGCCAGAATACGGTTGTCAGTGATCGTGCTGGACGATGCCTGTCCATGCCTGAAAGAGTCCATTTCCAGCATGGTATTGATCTGCATCGTAAGCCCTTCGAGGAAGAGCGTGTAGGTGTCGCAGATTTTCGCTGGACCGGAGTTAATCACTCCACCCTGACCAGAGCCATCGTCCATTTCCCAGTCATCCATAGGGAAATATGAAACGTAGCCCTTCGGCCAGAACTTCAGCTTAGTATTGATCTGCTGACGAGTTACTGTAATATCCTGACCTGGCCTTACGGCGAGACCCTGTGGACGAGCATATAGAATGCCCTCAGTCATGCCAGCGCCGCCAAGATAGGGGTCAGCTACACCAGCAACACGTAACTTCTCAAGAAATGGGGTACCCACAAAGAAGTTATTAAATACCGTTTCACGTCTTACGGACTCTAGGTTTGAACTATCGATTTCTCCGTAGGTCGGGTCTTGTGGTGTAAATGGCATGTTATTATCCTTTCAGTTAGGCAATAGCTACTAACTTATTAGCTTCGGCCTGTGACTGCTCCTTTTGATTTTTCCTGCGTTGTTGACGGACAAGACGTTTGTGGTCCTTAAATTCTGGCTCTTGCCCTTTGGTTGAACGCCATTCTTTTTCTCTTTGGCGCTTGTGCTCTAAAGCCTTTTGTCGTTGCTGTGCGTCGTATTCGTAAATCCTATTCCATAAGCTCTCATACACCTGCGATGGACCAAGATTTACATCAAACCCTATTAAATCATCAACCAACAAAAGAAACTCTCCTGCTGGAGTAGTTTCTACTTGTAATTTCCTGCGTGCAGTTAAAAATGGATAGATCAACGCAATAAAAGATCTTGCTCTATCCCCGCAAATTTTCCAATGATGAATTGGGCAAATATTTCCGTTAAAAGTTCTGTTGTAGAGGCTTATTCTTCCGCCGAACAAATCCCGCAATCGATAAAGCAACTCTGGGTCTTTTTGTGGAACACAGACCGCAAAAGAGGTACTAGTTTTGGTATTTCTTGTTGTTACGCAGCTTCCTTCGCCTTCGTATATACCAGCCGCCCAAGCAACTTCGATAGCGGTTGGACGCCTTACAGCATCCAACCCCTCACGGTCTTTCTTGACGATTTTGTAGTCGCGTTCCATCATTTGTTTCCTCCTAAGTCATGTTATACTAGCAACTTAGGTTTTACGCTACTGCTTGTTCCCGTTCTGCAAGATCGTTATGGATTGCTGTTCTCGTTGCTTGTCTGCGTGCGGAATCCGTCATCTTCAACGGATCAGGACGATCTCCCGCCTTAACTGCACGGGCAATCTCTGGCATCTTGGATGATACGGCTACCCTAACTTCAGGGTTGTTTCCGGTCATTCCCTCTGCCAACTTCTTACGACTTGCTTCAGCTTCAGAACGAACCTTATCTAGTTCTGCCTTCCACTTGGTTTCCTGTTCGGTGCGTTCTGCTGCACGAATCTGTTCGTCATGCTCTCTCTTCGCCGCTTCCGCCATCTCCTGCTTCTTCGCCGTAAAGTTAAACGTCCGTTCCGCATAAGCGGCAGGACTCAACTTCAACGCGTCTGCTTGTGCAATCAATTGGCTTGGGGCGATAGGAAGGGGCTTACCGAAAAGAACTTGATGTTCGTACATGATGTCGTTAATTGCGTTGTACGCGTCCCCAACTTTACTAACCATCGTGTTAGGGTCGAAAACTGGACTTCCGTTTGTACCTGCCACAAATCGTCCTTGCCCGTCTCGATTTCCCGTGTTATTCACTGGCGGTGTGTTAGGAACTACAAAAGCAGGAGCATCGGTAGGTAGGAATCCGGCATCCTTCAATCCCTTTACCTGAGTCTCATAAAATGTAGCCTTCGACTCAGCGTTAATCCTTGCCGCTTCCAACTGTTTCCTCTCCTCATCAAATCCAAGGAGTCCAGGCATAACCTTTGTTTCATAAAACTCTGTAGTGGAACGCTTTTCAAGTTCCGCCGCATCCCTTGCTTGCTGTGCTTCAATTCGTACTTGTTCAGCCTGCTTTGCTGATTCTTCTGCGGCCTTACGGTCTGCTTCCGCCCTTGCTGCTGCTGCTACGGCTTCCTTTTCCTTCTGTTCGGCGGCAGATGTAATCCCTGTCCACACATTCGCCAGACGAGGATCGAGAGCGTCAATTTGCTCCTGCGTGAAACCCGTCTGTTTCAACAAATCGATTTGTACTGTGCTTAATGCCATAATGTCATCTTCTCCCGGAAGTTGTTATTAATACATCGGTTGTTGTGATTGGGGCGTTGGTTGCTGAGGTGTGATTAGTGCTGATTGCATTTCTTGACAACCTTGCGCTACCTTGTTTGCTCCTGCTGCCAAACGAGGATCGGCCTGCGCCATCTGCTTCGCCGCCTGATACCACTTGGCCAGAAGCTGTTGCAAACCTGTAGCTGTATCCTGTCCACTCTGTTGAGGTGGCTGGGAACCAGCATCCGGTGCTCCACCCTGCGGTGGTGCTCCCTGACCCTGTTGATCCTGCGGCATTGGTGTACCTGCTGTAGCCATTGCGTCTCCATTACTTGTTTCCCCACCGGCAGTCTAGCCACTGGTGGGGAAACGGTTCGATTACGCCTTAACTACGGTCTTCCTAGCTGCGCCCTTACGGCTACGCTTGTGAGAAGCCTTCCGAAGGTGCTTAACGCCAACTGCACTGATTTTCTTTGCGTAACGCTTTGCCATGATGTGTTTCTCCTTTATATGCTGATAGCTAACGATTAGCCCTTGATAGCCAGCTTGTGAGCGGTGCGCTTTGCGCGACCCTTAACGCCGCGAGCTTTCTTCGCAGCTACCTTCTTGATGAGACCTGCTTCAACCTTCTTCGAATGACGCTTTGCCATGATGTTCTCCTTTGGTTTGACTTCGTTTGGAGTAAACGAAAAATGGCGGCTAGGCCATATTCGCCTAGTCGCCAGTTGTCCCAAAGGGGCCGCGCACTATATTTTGACGCCGCTTATTCTTTTGCGTCTTTACAAGAGATAGTACAAATCAAGACGCTTGTCAAGCAAAATCTTCAAAATAGTTGAAAATAATTTACTACTGCGCCTACGGAAGTGGTAAACTACAAGATCACATCTTTTACATTTAATAACTCCCGTACTTTGTTAGATTGTCCCTCTGTCAATTTTGTCTTTTGTTCTACGTTGATTCCTTGAATGTGTCCATCGTTATATAACACAATTGTTTTTCCGCTAGTTCTGATTGCCTTCAGGACATCATCTATCTCCGAAACACTTCCTTCAACGGAAAGTTCAGTTAAAAGGTAGTCTCTTTGAGCCTTGATCTTGATCGCCATTCGGTCTCCTTAATGTTTATTCTTTTAGTTCCTACGACTGTTTGATTACCGGCCTTGGTTCTCCACCCGATCCGCCTTTTTGTGCCAACCGTGCAGGCTTTGGATTCTTTCCTTCTCCTCCCGGCCTACCTCCAGGATGCGCTCCACTCTTCTGTCCTGGCCCCTTACCGTCTTGAGGAGGCTGCATTCCTAGCTTCTTCATTTCTTCCTGCGCAAGTGCTGCCGCGATAATCTTCATCTTCGTCAACTGTACTTGCTCCTTGAAATACTTCTGCATCTCGCCTTCGGGGTCGGGTATATCCAACTTCTTAAATACAGTTCCCCAGCTTATTGGGCAATCTGGCGTTCTCTTCAGCGTCAGAAACTTCAATTGTTCGGCTTGCTGCGTCAGCTTCAGCAGAGTACCTGCCACAGGAAGAAGCCTAATCTGCTTCGCAAACCACCGCGCCCTTGTCAGCTTGTCATATACCGATGAAGCATTTGGAAAATTCCCATTTATCATTTCATCTGGCATGTGGCTAGGAACAAGATCGTTCGGATTGTAGTCAAATACCTCTGGCGCAACACTGTCAGGGCCAACATAGGACATAATCCTTTCAGTGGTAAAGTATTGCAAAATCAAGAACTTAACCCTGTTTCCTACAGCCTTATTGGCCTTCTCGACTCTTGCTGCAATTCCTTTGGCGATAGGACCGATAGACTCAATCGCTTTATCCATCGCGTCTGCGCTGGCAACATTCAACTTCAAGTTTGCCATGTTGCCAAGGTCTTGCAATCCTAATTGCTTCTCTCTCTTCTTTCCGAGATATTCTAAGAACTTGAAATTCGTTTCCGATACATTTACTTCATCTGGAAGAACAGATTGGAAGGTCTCCTTTGGCTTTCCACCAAACAGTCCTAGCCTTACGTCCTCATCAAACAGGTCCATGTGCTCAATCTTTTGTCCACCGTTTTCATCGGCGTTGTAGCCCATGGGAGGATTCAATCTGACGGTTATGACGGAATCCATTTTCCTTTCGTGCTTACGAACCGTGGTTTCGATTGTTGCCACGTCTCCTACCAGAGACCGTCCCATCGGCTCCCACGCCCAATCATCAACCGTATATTGAATGATTGGCATTTTGCTGTCCCAATCGAACGCAGGACCGTCATACATCGGTTCGTCTAGTCCACTAGATGTGATGATTAGGCGAAGGTTAGGATATATTCTACAGTCTTCGGGCATCGCTGTACGATATGCGGGTTTTCCATTTTCTACCCCACCTAATATCTGTTGTCCTACTGATGGAACCTTATAGAACCATGATGTTCCAGGATCGCCCATAGGAAGCTCTAATGGATTGTCGTGTTCATCCCTATAGGTGTTTATCCTCAAATCCCTAATGAATGTATAACGTATTTCCGTGTATAGGTTCCCAAAGTTCCTACCCTCATCACCATAACGATACCGCTCTGCAAAGTCCTGACGCCTTGCCTGAACTTGGTTTGCGTAGTTCCTACGCCCTACCGTCTGTAGCTTCTTCTGGAACAGAGGGAATCTTCCATGCGCTTCCGCTATAGGCATGTAGTCGTAAATTGTTACTGCATAGGCCTCCTGCACGTCGTTCGACTTCGGAATCTGGACTGGTACTACATCCAAAAGTCCCAAAGCGTCGAAGCGCATCTTCCTCTCGCCGTATCCATATTCGTCTGAACTGACTTTAGGCCACAGGTATCCGATACCCATGACCGCTGCGTATTGCAGAACTTTTAGGATTTGGAAGGGAAAATCAGACTCAAAATAAACGCACTTTGAGACCTTTGTAAGCATCTCAGCTATTTTCTTGTATGCGGGGGAATCACTGGCGTATCCGGCAATTTCTCGAACTTCAGAAAGGGTCTCGCAAAACTTTCGTATATCGTACTTTAATTCGTTCGTTATCAACGAACTACGGGACTTGTCCCTAAACGCCGCATCAAATACGCGAAGGTTTTTTCCTAGTTCCTGATAGCATTTCTGGGCAGAAAGAAATCCTTCACCCTCAGAAATCATTTCCTCAACCCACGCTATGCGTTCGGAAGCAGGCGCAGAGAAAGGAGGGACTTGCCAACGCACCGTATCGCTATCTACTTTATTCGTTCCACCGCTTACGTCAATGTATCCCAACGGAATTCCGTTCTTCTCGGTACACCAGCCTCCCAACTGGCGCTTGCTGCTATATTCATCCCTCAGAACAGCCTACAACATATTCTCCTGCGCGTCTACAACTATTTTATTTTTCCCATCCTCGCCGAGATAGCCTCTTCCCTCGTTGCAAACACTCGGCAACCGGGGTAGCAGTCCCAATACAAATATCCGTCCAACGTATATCCCTCTCCGTTCGGGTAAAACGGTTGACGATCATGATGATAATGACGCTCCCGTACTCTTGCTTTAACAATAGCGAAACCGCCACTTCCTCGATGGTTCTTGTAGTGACCCGCATCTCGAACCCAAACATATTGTCCGCGCTTGAAACGAAATACTCCCCTATAGTAGCGCTCCCGTTTGGGTTTACCGTTTTTCCCAAGCACTACCCAACTTCTACCTTCTAATTCGATGGTCATTTCGATCCATCCTTCTTGCCACATTCATGCTTGCCATAAACACAGAAAAACTTCCCCGATTCTACAAGCCTCCTAATCGTTTCCATATTCCCCGCCTTCATAGCGAGTACATAACACCCCTTACACAGCTTCATTTCGCGCCATCCTTCTTGCCGCGACGGTATGCTTCGAGAATTGCTTTCTCCGTTTGTTGATAACGAGAACAGAATTCAGAAATAGTATCTTCTCCAATCATTTCCGGCTCAGGCACAAGGTACATCCGGCGTTCCCATTCTCCACAAAGAATGATCGCCCTATTCCACTCTGCAAAGGATTCCCACTTGTTGCTAGGGTTAGCATCTCCACAATCCTTGACCATCTCTCCGAACTGTTTATCTGTTGGACCTTTTGCTTCCTCCGACTGCCAGCGAATAGCCGCTTCGAGTATATGCCTCACCAACGTACTAGGAATGTCAGAATTAAGTCCGTTTTTCCATGCCTCTCTTCCCGCTTCTAGCATCC
>Ga0255353_1000096_pt1 | contig 53435 bp, 40 predicted proteins | sample HBST25metaG_FD_189941 | JGI IMG/M metagenome (GOLD analysis project Ga0255353, IMG submission 189941) | Peat soil microbial communities from Stordalen Mire, Sweden - H.B.S.T25 | ecosystem: Environmental > Terrestrial > Soil > Wetlands > Peat | place: Sweden: Norrbotten County, Stordalen Mire...
GTCGGGGGGCATGACGGGGACGGGGGGCACGACCGGGACTGGTTCAACGGGCGGCACCTCGACACCGACTCCATCCGCGCCACAGCCCACACCCGCACCGCCGCCGCAACAATAGAAATGGCTTATTTGGGAGCAGGTGCGGATTTGGCAGAACCCGCAAGAACGTTCTTCCGGGGTCAGAGCATCTCGCCCATCAGAGTTGAGTGAGCGTGGGCCAGGAGGCCCACGCTACAGCCGACCGGGAGGTCGGCGATACAAGTTCCTGCCGGTATATCCGCGGAGGGTGCGCGGCGAGATTCGGAAACGCAAAACAGAACGCAAAACGGCCCGCCCCTTGCTGTGGAGGGACGGGCCGTTCTTTTTGGGCAGAACTATTTCGACGAAGCGCCTGCGGCGAAGATCGCCGCGGTGCGGGCGCTTAGACGCTGAACGAAGAGCCGCAGCCGCAGGTGGACTTGACCTGGGGGTTGTCGAACTTGAAGCCGGCAGCCTCAAGAGTCTCGACGTAGTCCACGATACAGCCGTTGAGATACATCAGCGAGGTGGCATCGACGAAGACCTTGAGGTCCTCGAACGGGAAGACCTTGTCCATCATGCCGGCCTGGTTCTCGAAAGCCATGGAGTACTGGAAGCCGGAGCAGCCGCCACCAACAACACCGATGCGCAATCCGGCGGGCAGCGGATCCTGGGTGGCCATGATTTCGCGCACCTTGGCAATGGCCTGAGGGGTCAGGGTAAGGGGGGCTTTCTTTTCGGTTTCCTGTGCGGGTGCAACGGTTGCAGTGGCCATGAGATCTCCCAGCGGTAAAAATGCTTGCCGTAATGGTACTTTACTGCCCCCTGAACGGGGATTCAAGTCCCATCGGCGGCTTCGTTCCATTGGATGCGACGGAACGCGGGAAAGTCGCAGAGCCAGTCGGAGCGGATTCAGGCGGGTGAAATGAGCAAGATGGGGCGCCCGGACGGTCCCGATCAGGCCGAAATCGATCAGATCGAGTGCAAGATCCACTTATTATTTTTTGTCCCCCCAAGAACACCCATTCGGGGCTATGATGGTCAACCGAACGGCTCTTGTACTTGCCGGACCGCGAATACTGATGGGAACGCCGGCAACGGGGGGCCAGAAAGTCATTCGGAGGTGGAGTATGACGTTTGTTCCGATCATGTGGACCATCTGGTGCGCGCTGGTCCTTATTACAGCCGTTGCTTATTTGTATCGCTCCCGCCTCACCCGCGACGAAGAAGACCAGATCTTTCTGGACGATTCGTTCGATCATGAAAAAAGCGAGCAGGAGGCGATTCTGGCCAAAGTGGCCAAGGTCGAGCCGCTCCTGAAAGTCTGCATGTGGCTGGTGCTGGCGGCCACTCTGATGGTGATCGGCTACTACATCTGGGATTTCTGGCAGCGTTTCCAATAGTACGCAGAATCTACCGGCATCCAACCACAGCCGGCGGCGGCCCAGGGGCTGCCGCCGGCTGTTGCATGCTGCGATGATTTCCTTCTGCTTCTACTCCACTTCCTGCTTGGCACGATAACCGTCGCGGGCGATGATGTCGTATTTCAGCGGCTTTTTCTTCTCGTCCTGAATGCGCAAGGGCTGCCCTTCTTCGTCGACCAGCTCCACGCGCAATTTGCGGTAGGTTCCATCCTGCTTGGCGTCGGTGGGGTGATAGACCAACTGGTACTTGGAGCGGATGTTCTGGTTGATGGTGGAGAAGATATCCGGCATCTCACCGGCAAAGCGCGGAGCGAACCACATGCCGCCGGTGACGGAGGCAAAGGTCTTCATCTCGTTGTCGGCCTGGAGATAGTCGATGTCGCGCATCTGGCCGCCCAAGCCGCCGCGGCCCTCGGTCATGGCGCGCATGGCTCCGCCGGTGGAGACGGCAAAGATGGTGACGTCCGGCGTGGCCTTCACCTTCTGCATGATCTTGTCGAGGGTGATCTTGGAAAAAGTATCGCGGCCGCTGGCGATGAGGATGATGTACTTGCGCCCTTCGATGCGGGTGAGCCGGTCTTCCGCCTCATAGAGGGCGTCGAAGAGATTTTGCTCGGCGAAGCCGGGGACGCGCAGGGAGTTGATGGCTTCATAGAGCTGGCGCTTGTCCTGGGTGAAGTCGCTGACGATCTGCGTGCGCATGTCGTAGGTCATCATGGCGACGTAGTCCTGGGGCCGCAACTGCTGGGCAAAGGCGAAGGCCGCGTTGCGCATGTCGTAGATGAAGTTGTAGGTGCTGTAGTAATTGCCCCTGGAGGCGAATTCGCACAGCAGCAGAGCGGTGACGGGGGCCTCGACGCGCTTGAAGCCGGTGACCTTCTGCGCGACGCCGTTTTCATAGACGCGGAAGTTGCCGGGCTTGAGTCCGGGAAGAAACTGGTGGGTCTTCTCGACCAGAACGCCTACGTCCACGGTGACTTCGGGGACCTCGACGCGCAGGGAGAAGTTGCTCATGCCCTCGGGGTTCTTGATTTTGGGGGCTGCCGGCGCGGGCGGAGGCACGTCCTCGTCTTTTTCCTTCTTCTTGGGCAGCGCAATGACGCCGGTATCGGCGCCGGGACCGCCGGAGTCGGGGGTTGCCTGGTCGGGCTGCTGGGTCTGCTGGGGGGCGGGCGTAGCGGGAGCCTGGGCCCGGCAGAAAGGCAGAGCCGCAGAGGCCAGCAGGGCCAAAAGCAGAAGCATGGGGAAGAAACGGCGGCGGACGGGAACGGATGGGCGCATTATGGGCATGACGACCTCTGTGTTCAACAGCATACGGGATGACCTGATGCGAAAGACAGCGTCCAACCCGGTGTAACTTGGGGCGCTGCCAACCGGCCGACCAGGATCGCGCGGCCAGTTGTACTCTTATAGACGTGAAAACTCGCCTGAAGGAAACCCTAATCCGAGTGTGGACGCCGGTGCTGACGTTGGGCGCGGCAATGGCTGCGCTTCTTTTGCCCGCACTGATGGAGGCGCAAAGCCCTGCGCCGGCAGGCCCACCCCATGGAGGCGGATTCTTTCCCCTCAGCGAGGTTCACCGCGGCCTGACCGGCACGGCGTGGACGGTTTTTACCGGGAGTCAGCCGGAACCGATGGAAGTGGAGATTCTGGGCGTGCTGCGCGGGGCGCGGGGCCCGGGGCACGACATGATCCTGGCGCAACTGCACGGGGCCAAGCCGGAGTACACGGGGGTGGTGGCCGGCATGAGCGGCAGCCCGGTGTATATCGGCGACCGGCTGCTGGGATCGCTTTCCTACCGGATCGGCGAATTCAGCAAGGACCCGATTGCCGGCATCACGCCCATCGCGCAGATGCTGGAGGTCAAGGACCTGCCGGATCAGGGGTCAGGGAACAGGGATCAGGGACCAGGGATGGCGGAGAAGCCGGCAGAAACAACTGGCGAAACCATGATGCGGGCCATGGAGACGCCGCTGATAATGGGAGGATTCGGGCCGGAAGCCATTCATTTGTGGCAGAAGCAGGCGGCGGGGACGGGCCTGGAGATGGTGGCGGCCGGGGGGATGGGCGGCTCCTCCACGATGGACACCAAGCCCTCCAGCTCCGCAGCCAGGGAGGTTGTGCCGGGGTCGGCGGTGAGTGCGCAACTGATGCGCGGAGACCTGGAAATTGCGGCCACCTGCACGGTCACCTACGTCGATCCTAAACAGCTCTTGGCCTGCGGCCACCCCATTCTGCAGGCCGGGCAGGTTTCGCTGCCGATGACCACGGCCGAGGTGGTGGCCACGCTGGCATCGCCCTTGAACGCCTTCAAGATTGTGAACACCGGGGCGACGATCGGGGCGTTCAACGAGGACCGGGACGCGGCGATTCGCGGGGTCTTCGGGGCCGAGGCGCGGATGATTCCGGTGCACGTTGCGGTGCATGGGCAGGGCAAGCCGAGAAAGCTGAATGTGGAGATTGTCGACCTGCCCTCCCTGACGCCGATGGCGGTGCTGGTGGCGGTTTACCAGGGCCTGCTGCAAAGCAATGAAAGCACCGACGAGACCAGCTATCACGTAACCGGCAGCATCAGCCTGGACGGGTACCCGCCGGCGCCGCTGGACGTGTGGGCCCCGGCCGGTGAAGGGACGGGCGCGCCGATGTCGGCGGCTTTCGCGACCGAGGACCGGTTCTTGCGGCTCTATGCCAACGGCAGCCGGCAAGGAGCAGTGCGGGAGGTGAACCTGGAGGTGGAAGCCATTCCTCGCCGGGTTGGGGTGGAGTTGGCAGGAGCGCGGCTGGTTTCAGGCGATATTGTGCACGCCGGCGACACCGTGATGGTGGAAGCCTCCCTGCGCCCGTGGCGGCAACCGGCGCATAATGTCCGGATTCCGGTGCGAATTCCGGCTCGATTGGGGCCTGGCAACCTGCGGCTGCTCATTTCCGACGCCGGAACGCTGGACCGCACCCTGGACCAGCCGCGCTTTCAAACTCACTCCACCGGCCTGGAGACGGCGATTGCCGCGGCGCGAGGGCAACATGCGGGGGATCGCGTGTATGTGAGCCTGCTGGCGCCAGAAACCCAGGCAGGGATGGAGGGGCAGACGCTGACCGGGCTGCCGCTTTCCATGGGCAACGCGCTGGAATCCAGGCGCGCCACGCAGGATGCAAGCCTGAACGGCGAGTCGGTGGAACTGGCGGGTGAGGCGCCGGCCGAAGGCTTCCTCGTGGGTTTTGCGGTACTGAACCTGCGCATAGAGGCGGGAGGCGGTTTAGACTAGGAGCGGGGGAGTACACTTTTCTCCAATTTGCGTTAGGCGCCTTTGCGCGTTGGCACGCCTTGTTGCCTTCCCCAGCGAGGATTCAGAGATAGTTATGGACCAAATTCAAGGACTTGCAGCTCATGCGGCAGGGGCAGAACTGTTGCCCTTCAAGTACGACCCGGGCACGTTGGGACCGCATGACGTAGAGATTGCGATCACCCACTGCGGAATCTGCCACAGCGACCTTCACCTGATCGCCAACGACTGGGGAATCAGCCAGTATCCGTTTATTCCGGGTCATGAAATCGTGGGCAGCGTGGCGGCGACGGGGGCCGAAGTGAAGTCGCTCCAGGTAGGCCAGCGCGTGGGTCTGGGCTGGCAGTCGAACTCCTGCGGCGTGTGCGAGTGGTGCACACGGGGCATGGAGAACCTCTGCCTGGCCGCGGAAGGAACCTGCGTTCACCGGCACGGCGGCTATGCCGACCGGGTGCGGGCCAATGCGCGCTTCGTGATTCCGATTCCCGACTCTCTGGACAGCGAGCACACGGCGCCGTTGCTGTGCGCCGGCATCACGGTTTACAACCCGCTGCGGACGCACGGGATCAACCCCTCCTCGCGCGTGGGCATTGTGGGCATCGGCGGGCTGGGACATCTGGCCATCCAGTTTGCGCGCGTCTTCGGCGCGGAAGTGACGGCGTTTTCCACCTCGGCGGCCAAGGAAGAAGAAGCCAGGGCGCTGGGCGCGAGTCACTTTGTGAACGCCCGCGAGTCGAAGGCGCTGAAGGAAGTGGCCGGCACCATGGATTTTGTGCTGAGCACCATCAATGCCGACCAGGACTGGGGCGTCTACGTGCAGACGCTGCGGCCCACCGGGACGCTTTGTTTTGTGGGAGTTCCGCCGTCGCCGATCAGCCTCCATGCGTTTCCGCTGATCTCCGGGCTGCGGTCGATTACCGGCAACCCGACGGGCAGTCCTTACCGGCTGAAGGAGATGCTGGACGTGGCGGCGCGGCACGGAATCAAGGCAACCACGGAGTGCTTCCCCATGGCCAAGGCCAATACGGCCATCGAGAAGGTGAAGAAGAACAAGGTCCGCTATCGCGCAGTGCTGGCGAACTAAGGAAGTAGGAAACTCCAACTTCTTTGCCTGAACCCAAGTGAAGATAGACTCTAAAGGGCCGATTTGGCGGGGAGAACCCGGCAAATCGGCCTTTTCCGGTGCTGGATAAATCTTTCTCGCGCGCAACCGCAACTAAAGCGGTAGAACACTGTTTGACAGTACAGAAGCCGGTTGGGAACAGAAACCCAGGACCCGGCAGTGCTGAAGACGGAGGTGGTCTCCGTTCCCCCAGTCGGCAATAACGCGACAGGGCAGCACGAGGAGGATGCGATGCGGAATATGCGCCTGGTTCTGTTAGCGGTATTGCTGGCTGTGCCATTTGCGGCAACGGCCAAGGCACAAGTAGCGGTGGGAGTCGGTGTGGGCCCGGCGATCGTTGATGCGCCTGAGGTTTATGCCGCCCCGGTGTGCGATTGGGGCTATTATCCCTACGCTCCCTATGCCTGCGCGCCCTACGGTTATTACGGACCGAATTGGTTTTATGGCGGCGTGTTCATCGGCGCCGGCCCATGGTTCCATCGCGGCTGGTACGGACGGGGCGGGTACGGCTTCCGCGGCGGATACGGTTATCGTGGCGGATACGGCTACGGCGGTCGCGCCGGATACGTGGGACGGGCTCCCTATGGCGGCGGATACGGTGGTGGCCCCCGGGTGGGCGCACCGCGTGGCTATGGCGGCGGAGTAGGCCGCGGATATGCCGGCGGCGGTGGTGCTGCACCGCGTGGCGGATACGGCGGCAGCGGCCACGTGGGTGGTGGCGGCTTTGGTGGCGGCGGTCATGCAGGTGGTGGTGGCGGCCATGGCGGCGGCGGACACCGGTAAATTGCGCGGCTTCTCCCAAAAGGCCCGTCTGCTTCGGCAGGCGGGCCTTTTTCGTTGCACTTATCTTTCTGCTCTATCCGTTCTCGACCAGCGTAGCGCGGGACTCGGAAAGGGCGACCAGTCGGTCGGCAATGTGCTCGGCGGCGCCGGGGTGGGCCTGGGTGCGGGCGGCGACGGCCATGGCGGCCAGCCGCTCCGGTTCGGTAAGCAGATCGGCAAGCGCACCGAACAGCTTGCCGGGAACGTCGAGATCCCATTCATTGAGCATCTGGGCTGCGCCGGCGTGGACCATCTCCTCGGCGTTGCGGAGTTGGTGGCTGTCAGCGGCGGCGGCAAAGGGAACCAGGAGGCTGGGCTTGCCGGCTGCCGCCAGTTCGGCCACCGTGGAGGCGCCGCTGCGGGCCATCACCAGGTGGGCGCGCGCAAAGCAGAAGGGCATGTCCTCGAGAAACGGACGCACCTGCCAGCGGCTGGGATCCGCGCCGCTTTCGGTGTAGGCCTGCAGGGTCTTGTCCAGGTGGCGCACTCCGCTCTGGTGGAGAACGGTGAGGCCCGGGACTCTGTCGAGCAGCGCCGGGATCACCTTGGGCAGATGGGTGTTGAAGAGGCGCGCACCCTGCGAACCGCCGAAGACGAGCAGGTGGGGCACTCCGGCGGGCGGTGGTTCAAGGGCGAAGAACTCGGGGCGCACCGGGATGCCGGTGACCTCGGCATTGCGAAACCACTGCATCGCCGCAGGAAAGTTCACCGCGGCGGCCTGGACCTTTTTGCCCACCAGGCGATTGGCCAGCCCCGGCATGGCGTTGGGCTCAAAGGCCATAGCCGGCACCTTGAGTTGCAGGGCGGCCGCCATGGCCGGACCGGAGGCGTAGCCGCCCACGCCGAAGACAACCTCGGGCTTGAACTCGCGGATCAGGCGGCGACAGGTCTGGATGGCGCGCGGCAGATCCAGGAGAGTGCGCAGGCGGGTGAGCAGGGAGACATTCTTGAGCTGGCCGACATCGACGAGGCGGAGATTGAAACCCGCATCGGGAACAAGGCGGCTCTCCATGCCCCGTGCGGTGCCGACAAAGAGCACCTCGGCATGATGGCGAGCTACCAGTTCGCGGGCTACGGCGAGGGCTGGGATGATATGACCGCCGGTGCCGCCACCAGCAATGAGAACGCGGAATTGCGCCACGTGGTTTCCTTTCGGTATGGGAAAAAGGGAGAGCCCGAAGGAAGAATGTGTCGGCAGCTCCGAGCAACGCCGTCCTCAAAATATTGTAACAAGGCTGGAATCTGGGCCATCGTGCAATGAGAGCCCCAACAGGGCGTCAGTCGGCCTTTTTGGTGATGTTCAGCAGAATGCCGACCGAAGCCAGGGTGGTAAAAAGCGAGGTTCCGCCATAGGAGATGAGGGGCAGCGGAATGCCCTTGGTGGGAACCAGGGAAAGCACCACGCTGATATTGAAGAAGGCCTGCAGAACGACGGTGGTGGTGATGCCGAAGGCCGCCATGCGGGCGAAGGGATCCTTGCAGCGGAAGGCGGCGCGCAGGCCGCGCACCCCGAAGACGACAAAGAGCAGCAGGATGCAGATGGAGCCGATAAAGCCCAGTTCCTCGGAGATGTTGGCAAAGATGAAGTCGGTGTGGCCTTCGGGCAGGTAGAAGAGCTTCTGCACGCCCTCCATGTAGCCGCGCCCGGTCAGGCCGCCAGTGCCCACGGCGATGAGGGACTGGTTGATGTGGAAGCCTGCGCCCTGGGGGTCGGACTCGGGATTGAGGAAGACCATCATGCGCCGGAGACGCCAGGAGACCATCAGCAGAAGAGCCGCAAGAGGGGGAAGAGTCGCGGCAACGCCCAGGAGCAGGTATTTCCACTCCATCCCGGCCAGGATCAGCATCAAGGCCGTAACGCCGCCCAGAACAAGAGCGGTGCCCAGATCGGGCTGGCGCACAATGAGCACCATGAAGACCACCGGGATCAGGACGGCGCGCAATAGGGTGCGTTTCCAGTCGCGCATGCGGTCCAGCCGTGAACTCAGAAACCAGGCCAGGAACAGAACCATCACCGGCTTGGCGATCTCAGAGGGCTGAAAGGTACAGAAGCTGCCGAAGTGGATCCAGCGGTGGGTATTGTGCGAGCCGGGGAAGAAAAAGACCAGCACCAGCACAAAGGTGGTAATGGCCAGGGCGGGAAAGATGAAGCGCGGCGAGTTATAGAGGGTGTAATCCACCTGCATCAGGATCAGCAGCGCCAGCATCCCGGCCAGGGCCCACAATGCCTGTTTGCCGACAAAGGCATAGGGGGAGTGAAAACGCTCCTGGGCCATCACGGCGGAGGCGGAGAAGACCATCACCAGGCCCACAACAATCAGCAGGACGGTGATGAAGAAGAGCCATTTGTCGACCCCTACGAGCTTTGCCATACCTTCCAACCCCGCCGCTGGTTGACGAGTTCCTTGAAGACGCGGCCGCGGTGCTCGTAGCTTTCGAACTGATCGAAGCTGGAACAGGCGGGAGCGAGCAGCACGATTTCGCCGGGACGCGCCGCCTCAGCGGCAGCGGCAACGGCCTTGTCGAGAGTTTCGCAAGAGTGAAGAGGGACAATGCCGCGCAGATGGGATTCGATTTTGGCTGCGGCCGAGCCGATGGTATAGACGGCGCGCACACGCTCGCGAAGAAGGTCGGAGAGCACGCGGTAATCGGAGCCCTTGTCCTTGCCGCCCAGGATAAGATGGATGCCGCCGGAGAAGGCCGCAATGGCCTTGGCGGTGGCGTCCACGTTGGTGGCCTTGGAATCGTTGTAGAACTCGACGCCGTTGTGGGTGGTCACGTATTCCAGGCGATGCTCCACGGCGTGGAACTTTTCGATGGCCAGGCGAATGGCCGCCACCGGAGCGCCGGCCAGGCGGGAAGCAACCACCGCGGCCAGCACATTCTCCACGTTATGCGCACCCTTGAGCGTGATTCCGGTCAAAGGCATCACGGTCTCGATGGGCGCATCCTTGGCGGCGCGGAAGACCACGTAGCCGTTTTCCAGCCAGGCTCCCTGCTCGACGGAGTGTTCGAGGGAAAACCAGAAGACCCGGGAGATCGCCCGCGTGCCCGCCTCGGCGGCGCGCTCGTTGTCGGCATTCAGGACGACGGCATCGTCCGCGCCCTGCACGGCGAAGATGCGCTCCTTGGCGAGAGCGTAATTCTCGAAGCTGCCGTGGCGATCGAGGTGATCTGGAGTGATGTTGAGAATCACAGCGATGGCGGGACGGAACTCGACCGTGCTTTCCAGTTGAAAACTGGAAACTTCCAAGACTGACCAGGTGTCGTCCGTGCTTTCATCGATGAGGGCCACGACCGGCACGCCGATGTTGCCGCCAACCAGCGTGGGCAGCCCAGCCTCTTTGAGAATTTCGCCCACCAGCGTGGTGGTGGTGGTTTTTCCGTTGGAGCCGGTGATGGCCAGGGTGCGGCCCTTGAGGAAGTGGGCGGCCAGTTCCAGTTCCCCGATGACCGTGCGGCCGAAGGCTTTGGCCTGCACCAGCTCCGGGGTATCGAGCGGCACGCCGGGGCTGACGACAATCAGGTCCTGGCGGCGGAAGGTGAGCAGGCCGTGTCCACCGGCCTCCACCATGATGCCCTCTTCAAGCAGGGCGGGAATATCCTTGGCCAGCGCCTCGGCGGAGCGCATATCGGAGACAGTGACGCGTGCGCCGCGGCGGCGCAGAAACAACGCAGCCTCCAAACCGGACTTGCCCAGCCCGACGACCAAAACTTTCTTGCCTTTCAGTTCCATCATGGGGTCTTGTCCTCAGGCTCCTGAGCTGCGCGGCTTTCTCAATTGTGCACCTGAAAGCGTCGCGCGGAGCTTCTCTAACGCAGTTTCAACGTGGTAAGTGCAAACAATGCAAACACCAGCGCGCCAATCCAGAAGCGCACGATGACTTTGGATTCACTCCAGCCCAATTGCTCAAAATGATGATGCAGCGGAGCCATGCGGAAGATGCGTTTCTTGTTGCGCAGTTTGTAGCTGCCAACCTGAAGAATCACCGAGACCGCCTCCAGGATGAAGATGCCACCGATGAAAGGCAACAACAGCTCCTGGCGAATGATGATGGCGACGGTGCCGATGGCGCCGCCCAGGGCCAGCGAACCCACGTCGCCCATGAAGATTTCGGCGGGGTGGGCGTTATACCAGAGAAACCCAATGGAAGCGCCGACCATGGAGCCGCAGAAGACGGTCAACTCGCCCACCATGGGCATGCGCTGGATCTCCAGGTAATCGGCAAAGACCACGTGGCCGCTGACGTACGTAAGAACGGCGAGCGCCGCGGCGGCGATGATGGTGCAGCCGATGGCCAGCCCGTCCAGACCGTCGGTCAGGTTAACGGCGTTCGACGAGCCCATCAGGACAAAAATGACAAAGGCGATGAAGGGAATGAAAGCCAGCAACCCGAGGTGCGGGACAGTGCTGGGCCAAAGGTGCCACAAGAGATCGGGCCGCCAATGCTTGACGAAGGGCACGGTCAAATTCGTGGAGAACATCTTGAACTGTTCCAGGACCACCAGGGCCACGGCGACCAAAGCCCCGGCCATAGCCTGCCAAAAGAGCTTGGCGCGCGCCGTGAGGCCCAGACTGCGCCGCATGACGACCTTGGTGTAGTCGTCTACAAAGCCAATGGCGCCGAAAGCCAGCGTGGAAAAGACAGTGATCCACACAAAAGGATTGGCGGGGTCGGACCAGAGCACCGTGGGCAGCAGAATGGCAATGAGGATGAGAACGCCGCCCATGGTGGGCGTGCCGGACTTCTTCAGGTGCGACTGGGGCCCGTCATCGCGGACGAACTGGCCGATCTGGAACTCACGCAGCTTCTGGATGACCCAGGGGCCGATGAACAGCGCAATCAGCAGAGCCGTTCCGGAGGCGAAAGCGGTGCGGAAAGTGAGATAGCGGAAGATGCGGAACGGATGAAAGTAAATGTACAGCTTTTCGTAGAGCAGCCAGTAAAGCAAGTGGCCTCCAGCGCCGGTTCGAGGCAAGTTTCAGGTTGATTCTACTAGGCCGAGGGGCGGTGAGACCGTGGAAAACGAGGCGCGCCGTGTTACTGCCGGAGGTTCGCGGCTCCGCTTATCGAAACATGCGCTCGTCGTAGTGAAAGGGCTTGGGCGCCTTGAGCTGAATCCGGCTGAAATCCGGGTGCCGCGGATTCAGGAGCACGTTCCAGTCATCCTCGACAACAGCGGAGGGAACTTTGAGCGCCACGGAGCGGGCGCTGGCCGCCCATTTGGAGCCAACTTCGCGGCAAACCAGGTTGTTCGGCTCGCGCCATTTGGCGGGAAGGCTCTTCAGATCGAGCGATTCCACCATTTCGTCAGGGATGTTTGCTTCGGCAAGCAGAAGATCGTCGGGCGCTTCGTTGGGTTCGAGGTTGACAAAGAACTCCAACGCGGCCAGGGCGCGAGAGGTTGCCGTGTACACCATGAGCGTGCCCTGATGGTTCCAGCGGCCGGCCGTATAAAGACCACCGACGCCGGTGAATGCCGATTCACGGTAGCGTCCCGGAAAGAGCCGCCAAACCTGCATCAGCTATACATCCCGTAGGCAATGCGCTGCAGAACCTCTTCGACGGAGCGGACGCCGAGTTCCGTGTCGAGCTGGTCGAAGGGCGGACGGCCTGCCAAGGCGCGATTGGGAGCCACCATCCAGCGCGACGCCTTCTCTTCGGAACCCAGAACCTCATTGGCCAGAGCCACCACGCGGGCCATGCGCAGGGTTCTATCCGATTCGTCATGCGTCAGGCGGGATTTCGTGGCCAGCCTGCGACTCAGAGTGCGCTCCGGAATATTGAGGCGCTTGGCCACCTGCCCTCGTTGCATGGAAAGCACTTCGGCCAACATGGTCACCGTGGAAGCGGGCAGCCCGGCGCGCACCCGCGCAACCAGATCGTCGGTCTTCAGGACGGGCTTCTCAAAGGTTCTGCCGCCCCCCAGCACTTCCACAATCTCAGCAAGGCTCATATTCGGCCACCTGGCATAATTATCGCGCCATTTGGCGTCAGATGCAAGACGCCCTCAGCTCTAATTTCTTAAAGACTCTTGCTTCACCGCTTCAATTGCTCTCTCCAGGTGCACACCACGAGAGCCTTTGACCAGGACCACGTCGCCAGGCTGGAGGTTTTGCTGGAGCCAGCGGCCGGCGGCTTCGGCGTCGGGCAGAAAGAGCGCGGCAACGCCACCAGTGCAGGCGGCAGCGGCCAGGTGCTGGGCGTTTCCTTGCACTCCAACCACCAGATCGAGACCGGCTTCGGCAGCAGCCTTGCCGCAGGCGGCGTGGAGCGCGGGGCCGTGTTCGCCCAGTTCGAGCATCTCTCCGGCAACCAGGATGCGGCGCCCTGCGGGACGCGCGGCCAGGGTGCGGATCATGGAGCGCAGCGCCTCGGGGTTGGAGTTGTAGCAATCGTTGAGGATCGCTGCGCCGGCAACTTCGAGGATTTCGCCGCGCTTGTCGGCGGGGGTGAGCGTTTGGAGCGCGGCGGCGGCAGCATCGAGATCCACGCCTGCTTCCAGGGCTACGGCCAGGCCAGCCAGGGCGTTCAAGGCATTGTGCGCGCCCAGCAGGTGGAGACTTACCTCGACTTCCTGCTCCCCGGCGCGATAGCGAATGTGCAGGCCGGCAATGTCTTCGCTAGCTTCCAGAATCTGCGGATCCGCGCAGGGGCCGGAACCGAAGTAGACCACGCGGCCGGGAAAGCTGCGGCCGAATTGCGAGACGTAGGGGTCATCGCAGTTGAGGAAAGCCACGCCGCCGGCGGGCAGCGCGTCAATCAACTCGAGCTTGGCGCGGGCAATGCCCGCCTGACCGTCGGCGAAGTTCTCGATATGAGCCGTTCCGACATTGGTGACCACGCCCCAGTCGGGGCTGGCGATGCGGGCCAGGGTGGCGATTTCGCCGGGATGGTTCATGCCCATCTCGATCACCGCGAACTCGTCCTCCTGCTGCAGACGCAGCAATTGCAGGGGCAAGCCGAAACCATTGTTGAGATTGCCCTGGGATTTGAGGACGTGGAACTTTGCGCCGAGGGCCGCGGCCACGGCTTCCTTGGTGGTCGTTTTGCCGGCCGAGCCGGTGATGGCGACGACACGGCGGCCCCATTGGCGCCTGACATGCCCCGCCAGGGCCTGCAAAGCGAGCAGCGGATCTTCAGCGATGAGCAGCGGAAGGGCTAATGCCGCATCGGACAGCGTGGAGACGCGTTCCCGCGAAACCAGAGCCGCTACGGCTCCGCGCGCCAGGGCTGCAGCCACAAAATCGTGCCCGTCGAAGCGATCGCCGCGAACGGCAAAGAAGAGATCGCCGGGGGCGACGGTGCGCGAGTCAATGGAGTAGCCGGAGACGACCAGGGTGCCCGGATTGGCCACGCTTGCCGGCGCCTCCAGCACCGCGCCGGCTCCGATGGCAGCTTCCGCCAGGGTGAGTTTCATTGCACACCACCATACCCGAGTTCACTCAGCGCGGAAAGGGCAATCTGGGCGTCGTCGAAGGCAATGGTGCGGCCGGCCAGAATCTGCTCCTTCTCGTGGCCCTTGCCGGCGATGAGAACCACGTCGCCCGGCTTGGCTTCGTGAAGCGCGAGACGGATGGCGGCGGCACGGTCCGGTTCAACGGAATACTTAACGCCGCTCTCCTTGAGGCCCGGCTCGATTTCGGCCAGGATGGCGAGCGGATCCTCGGAGCGGGGATTGTCGCTGGTGGCGAAAACGAGGTCGCTTCCGTTGCCCGCGGCCAGACCCATCTTGGGGCGCTTGGTGCGGTCGCGGTCGCCGCCGCAGCCGAAGAGCGTGAGCACGCGGCCACCGGAGCGGGCGGTCATCTGCCGCGCCAGAACAGTGAGGTTGCGCAGGGCGTCGTCCGTGTGGGCATAGTCCACAATCACGCTGAAAGGCTGGCCGGCATCGACGGACTGAAAGCGTCCGGGAACGGGCTGGAGGCGCGGAACGAACTCGACCAGGTCAGCGAAAGCCACGCCGCGGGCGTGGGCTGCGGTCAATGCGGCCAGCAGGTTCAGGATGTTCACCTCGCCGGCCAGGCGCGAAGTCACTTTGGCAAAGCCGGCGGGGGTTTCGAGATCGAGGACCGCGCCGGAAGGCGTGAGCGCATAGTTTGCGGCGCGCCAGTCGCCCTGGCCGATGCCGTAGGTGCGCACTTCAGCGCCTGCTTCGCGAGCTGCCACGGCCAGCTCTTCGCTGCCCGGATCATGCGCATTGAGGACAGCGACGTGGGGCGCGGGATAGAGCGTGCCATCAAAAAGCAGACGCTTGGCGGCAAAGTACTTCTGCATGGTGCCGTGGTAGTCGAGGTGATCGCGGGTCAGATTGGTGAAAACGCCAACGTCGAATTTGACGCCGGTGGCGCGGCCCTGATCGAGGGCGTGGCTGGAGACCTCGGTGACCAGCTCAGTGGCGCCGCGGCTGACGCCTTCGGCCATCAGCTCAAAGAGATCGCGCGATTCGGGAGTGGTGTGGACGGAGGGACGGACTTCTCCGGCGACGTGGTACTCGATGGTGCCGACAAGAACCGTGGTGCGGGCGGCGGCGTTGAGCAGCGCCTCAAGGAGAAACGCAGTGGTGGTCTTGCCGTTGGTCCCGGTGATTCCGGTGGCGGCGAGCTGCTGCTCCGGGTGGCCAAAGAAGGCGGCGGAGGCCTGCGCGAGGGCGCGGCGGCCGTGCTCAACTTCAAGAACCGGTAGGCCGGCCTGATAGACGAGCAGGTGGTCGAAGGTCGGCGAGGAATCGGTCACGATGGCCAGTGCTCCGGCTTGAATGGCCTTTTCAATGTAGCGGTTGCCGTCGGTCGAGCCGCCCTTCATGGCTACAAAAACAGAGCCCGGACGGACGCGGCGGGAATCGTACTCGACGCCGGCAACGGGCTCGTCGGACTGGCCGGCAGCGCCGACCGCGGTAATCTCTTCAGCTAGTTCTTTCCAAATCATGTCGTGTTCGATTGTAGTTTCTTTGGCGGTTGCGCGCCTTACCGTCCGCAGCGAACCACAATTTTGGTCCCTGGGGCGACCGCGGTCCCGGCAGCCGGAGCCTGTTCGCGAACGGTGCCATTGCCGCTGATCTGGACTTCGAGACCTGACGCGGCGGCTTGCTCGATCACCTTGCGCACGGACATGCCAATGAGCGAAGGAACGCGCAGGCGCTTGGCTTCAGAGATGGTGACTTCCCCGGCCAACGGCTGTGGTTGTTTCTGCGCCCCCTGAGCTCCTGCGCCTTTTTGCGGCCCGGAAAGTACGGCGACACTCTGTTTAGAGCCAGGATTGGCGCCAGCCTTCGATGCAGTCGCGGAGGGTTGCGCACCGGGTTGAACAGCCGTGGCCGGCGGAGTGGAGGAAGCGCGCCAGGGATCGTCCGTGGGCAGGTCGTTGGCGGCGGCGTAGAGAGCGCCGATGTCGCCGACGTGTTCCGGGGCGTCGTCCTCGGCTACGCTCAATTCCGCTTTGGCTTGGGCGCGCGGGGTGCGCACGTCGATGTCGTGGGAAACGCCAAGATATTCCAGAACCTGCTGCGCCACGTCTGCAAAAACCGGTGCGGAGACCGATGCGCCATAGTAAGCGCCCTTGGGATTGTCCATGATCACGGCCACGGCGATCACCGGATTATTGATGGGCGCGATGCCGGCAAAGGAAGCCACGTGCATGGTCTTCGAATAAAGATGGGTGGCCGGATCGATCTTTTGCGCGGTGCCGGTTTTGCCGCCGGAAGAGTAGCCGTTGAGCTGCGCCGAGCGGCCAGTTCCGTAAAGGACCACCCCCTCCATCATCTTGCGCATCTGGGCTGCGGTGAGCGTGGAGAGGACGCGGTGCGCGCCGGGAGGCAAGGGATTGGGCAGATCGCCGCCGGGCTTGAAGGGAGCTGCTTTCGGTGCGGCCATTCGCTGGTTGGGAGCCGTGCCATCCACCTGGCCTGGCATCAGCACGTGGGGCGGCAAGTAGACGCCACCGTTGGCGATGGTGGAGACCATCGACACCATTTGCAGCGGCGTGACGCCCACCTCCTGGCCCATGGCAATGGAGGCAATGGAAGACGGCCCCCACTTGGCGACGGGCCGCAACAGGCCGCGCGTTTCGCCGGGCAACTCTGCGCCGGTGCGCGAGCCGAATCCGAAGTCGCGGGCATACTGATAAAAGCGGTCCTGGCCCACTTTGAGCGCCACCTTGATGGCTCCCACGTTACTCGAATGCTCCAGCGCCTCATGAATCGTGAGACGCCCGAAGTGGTCGCCCTTGTCGTCGTGAATCACGCGCCCGGCTACGGTGATCACACTGCCCTGGCAGTCCACAATGTCGTCCGGCGTAACCGCGTGCTGGTCGAGCGCAGCGGCGTAGGTGACCAGTTTGAAGACGGAACCTGGCTCGTAGACGTCGCTAACGGCGTGGTTGCGCAGAAGCTCCGGGGTGGTGTGGCGGGAGAGATTGGGGTTGAACGTAGGCCGTATGGCGAGAGCCAGAATCTGGCCGGTGTGCACGTCCTGAATGACGATGGTGCCGTTGGCGGCCTGCGTCTTTTCCATGGCGTGATCCAGGGCGCGTTCGGCCAGGAATTGAATATTTTCGTCGAGGGTGAGAACCAGGTTCTGGCCCGGCTCCGGTTCGTGTTCGCTGGAACCAGTCACGTGCCGGCGCGCATCCATGGCGGTGTAAACGCGGCCGGAGACGCCGTGCAACTGCGGCTCGAATTTCTGTTCCAGTCCGCCCAGTCCGTTGTCGTCGATGCCCACATACCCCAGTACCTGCGCGGCGATTTCGTTGTCGGGATAGAAGCGCTGAAACTCCTTCTGGAAGTAGATGCCCTTGAGCGGCAGGGTTTTGACGCGCGCGGCCACCTCCGGCGTGACGCGGCGGGCGATCCAGGCAAAGCTGTTGTTTTTGGCCAGGCGGGCGGCGATCTGATCTTCGGTGGTCTGGTTGTCGTCGGGATCGGTGTGGACGGCGGCGGACAGCATCTGTGCCGCGGCCTGCTTGTTGTCGATTTCCGTGGGAACGGCGTAAATCGAATCCACCTGCACGGTCATGGCCAGCTCGCGCAGGTTGCGGTCGTAGAGAACGCCGCGGCGGGGAGCCACCTCAAAGGTGCGCTGCTGCTGCTTCTGCGCGCGCTCCTCGAATTCGCTGTGCCGCACCACTTCAATCCAGAAAAGCCTGCCGGCAATCACCAGTGCCCAGATGAAAAAAAAGAGGCAGACCAGCCAGAAGCGCGTCCGCTTGAAAGGCGGGACGCGCGTGGCGCTGCTGCGATTGCGACTGGGTCGAAGTGGGGACGGCATTACGAATTGCTCCGGAAAAAAAGAACAGCGCCGTCTTTAATTATTGCGCCTGTACGCCGGAAGCGGGCGGCGCAACCTGCGCCAGAGCCGGAGTGGAAGCATCGCCGTGGTTCGTGGAATGGACCACCTGGCCGGGTTGCGGCTCGGCAAGACCCAGTTCGCGCGCCATTTTGTCGATGCGTCCGGGCTGCGAAAGCTGTGCCTCGGAAAGACGAAGCTGGCGATTCTCCTCGCGCAACTGGTCGCGCAACTGCTTTTCGCTCTCCACCCGATAGCCGTTCTCGATGGCGCTGAAGTGCTGCAGGCCGTAGACCATGATCAGTGAGAAAAGGATGGTGATGGCCGCGGAAAACAGGCGCATCTCGCGGACCCGCGCCGGATCGGGCGCCTTGACCAGACGGGAATTGTCAAAATGCTTTGAGAAGTAAATCTCCGGCGTGCGCACACCCCGGCGGCGCCGGGACTGCTGGGCCAGCAGCTCGTTGTTGCGCTCAGTCGCTCTCGCCGCAAAGCCGCGGCCAGCTTCGAAATAGGTTGTGCTGATTGCCGCCATGGTTCCCTCTCCAGCTGCTAGCTTCTGGCTGCTAGCGGTTAGCTTCTTTTTCCCTGCCTGTACTTCCGGCTCTCTGATCCCTGTTCCCTGACCCCTGATCCCTGTTTCTCCGCCGCTCTGAGCTTCGCGCTCCTTGAGCGGGGATTGCGGTCCGTTTCTTCTTCGCCTGCGGTCACCGGCTTCTTGGTCAGAATCTCCCAGACTCCGTTTTTTGCGCCTTCCCGCAGGCTGTCTTTCACAATCCGGTCTTCCAATGAATGAAAGCTGATGACGGCCAGCCGTCCGGAGGGCTTGAGCAACTGCGGTGCGGCCTCCATCAGTGCGCGTATCTCGTCCAGCTCGCGATTCACATAAATACGAAGAGCTTGAAACGTCCTGGTCGCCGGATGAATATGCTCATGTTTCATTGTCGGGGCGGCTTGTGCAACGATGTGGGCTAACTGCCCCGTCGTCGCAATAGGCCGCCCGCGAACAATGGCTCTGGCGATTCTCCGCGACCTCCTTTCCTCTCCGTACTCGTAAATGAGGTTGGCGAGCTCATGCTCGTTTTCCTCATTCACCACTTGTTCGGCCGTTGGACCCGAGCGCGTATCCATGCGCATATCAAGCGGTCCGTCGGCCATAAAACTGAATCCTCTCCGTGCCTCGTCCAGTTGCATGCTGCTCACGCCGAAGTCGGCCAGAAGAGCATCCACCGAGGCCGGCTGCACATGCTGGGCTACCGAACTGAAAGCCTCGTCCACCAGCGTCACTTTGGGCGCCTGGCTGCCCAGTTCCTCGCAAACCCGGTCCAGCCGTTCCTTGGCCAGGGCCAGCGCTTCGGCATCCCGGTCAAAACCAATCAAATGTCCCTGGGGCCCGAGCAGTTTGGCGATGCCGGATGAATGCCCGGCGAATCCGAGCGTGCAGTCCACCACCGTGGCTCCCGGGCGAACCAGGAGAAGATCGATCGCTTCCTGAAAAAGAACTGGCACATGGCGTTCTGTCGATTTCGTCATGCGCTCCCCCTGAGGGGGGTTCGTAGTCAACCCCGCCGGCTGAGGAGGGCGGCCATCGCCCTGCGATCCTCAGCTGTCAATTCGTTGGCCGGCAAGCTCCGTTCGAAAACATCCCGGTTCTGTACTTCCAGGTAGGTCATCTTGCCGAATACCGCCACCTCCGCATCCAGCTTGGCGGCTGTGCGCAGAATCTGTGGCAAAAGCAGCCGAGCCTGTGAATCCAGCTCAACCTGCTGTCCGTAATAACTGGTCAGGGTGATGTACTTCTGCACGGCGTCGTCCAGCGTACTGAACTCGGCCAGTTGCTGTTCCCGCTTTTCCCACTCCGGCAAAGGCCAGATTTCCGCGCTCTTGCCATCGGTCGACGTGATGTAGAACTGGGTGACGTTGGCTGCGTCCGTCATCTGCTTGAACGCAGAAGGCAGCTTCAGTCTCCCTTTCTCATCGACCTTCGCCGGATGGTTTCCGCGAAACATTGTTGCGCCTCTTGCAGTGCCCGGTTCCCGGTTGATTGCCTTCCCCGAATGCCCTTGCCTTGCTACCGAACCCCCATCCCAAACCGGCAGGGAGTGCGTACCCGTGCCTCAAACCCGTTTCAAAAGCTGATTCCCCCGGCCAAAATGCTCACCGGATTCTGTTGCGCGACAGAGAAACGGGAGTAATCTTGCTTTGAAGTGGCGTAAACGCGTTCACCTTTACCACTCGGCTCCACTTTTTCCCACCGCGATGACGCAATCATAGCGCAGAAAGTTGTGGGAACAAAAGTGAAATTACGTGGAGTGTGGGCAAAGGTAACGTGGCCCGCCCGAAGACAGCCTAATTGTAGACATAAAGTCAGATACCACAATATCTAGTGTTTGCATTGTTGGTTCACCCTCCGTTTTGCCCCTATACAGAATTTAAGCGGTGATGTAATAGAGAACAAAAGGCGAATAAAATCCGTTTCGATGCCCACATCTCCGGTAGTGGTTTCCAGAATCACTGTACTCCGGAACCGCCTCGACTGAGTGGCTTTCTCCCTCAAGAGATGGCCACCAAAATCATCGTAGCGGCACCTTTTTGCAGATCATTGCCATCACTCCGCGCACAATCAACATAAGCGGATCAAGATGTCAGGGACGGGACAGGTCCGCACCGCTCGAAGGGCTATCTTGGCAGAGAAACTTTTTGGGATAATCTTCACTTTTTCTTCGCTTTTTATTTTATAAACAACTCAAAACAAACATTTTAAAAAAGTTTACCGGAAAGATTTCAACAGCCAAAAGCACTGTTTTTGGTGCAAAAAGTCCTGTTTTTTGGGGCAAAATGAGGCAAAAAACGGGCAAAACAGCCCGAAAACGGACCACAATCGCGCTTCTTGACCCGTTTTTTGCCCGCGCTTTAGGAGTGCAGCAATCCTGGAACCGCGATAAATCGCTCCGGCGCACCCGTTCTATTCCGCGCCCGGGAGCTCCGGTTGAACCTGTCCGCGCCTTCCCCGGCTCGCGACCAGCTTGAGCAGGTAAAAGAAGACCAGGGCATTGACGACCAGCAGCGTCACACGAATCACCGTGATCCGGCGCGACAGCTCGAAGATCTCCCAAGGCAGAAAGGAAGCGGTGATGGCCAGAGTCAGGTATTCCGCCCAGACCTTTTCCAGATATAGTCCGATGCCCTCCGTCAGGTCGAGCGCGGCATAGATGAAGACCACGGCGCCGATGCGGCGCAGCAGGCGGTCATCAAGCAGGGCAGCCTTGTCGAGGATGAAGTTGACGAAGCGCGATTCCGGATTGAAGCGTAGGTGGTCGGCCAGCCGGCCCAGAACATCGCCCACATCCTGATGCAGCAGTTGCAGGGCGCCCACGCCAATGGCGACAAACAGGAGCGCTTGCGCCAGCTTGAAGGCGGCAATGAGGATGAGCCATGTGTTGTGGCTGCGGGGCTTGAGTGAGAGCCGGAATGGGGATTTAATCATGATCTTCAGGGGAAATCCCCGTAATTCACCTGCCTCTCTTTACGTTAAACGATGCGCGCCGGTTCTGCTTGCCGGGGTGCAAACGCTGCGGGATTACCATCAGAACCATGACCCAACGCTTTGATACTCGCCAGTGGGTTCCCTTCCCGGTCGAACTGGTCTTTGCTTTCTTCGCCAACCCGCAGAATCTGCCCCACTTGATGCCGTCGCTCCTGCAAATGCGGATCGAAGATGTGCGGGTGGAACCGCCCCCGGCCCGGCCCGTGGCGCAAGACCCGGCGCGGCGTTTTCTCAGCATTGCGGCAGGAACCGGCTCGGAGATCCTCATCAGCTTTCGCCCCATACGCTTCGGTCCGCGGGTAAGCTGGCTCGCCCGGGTCATCGAATTCAAGTGGAACAGCCACTTCGCGGACGAACAGGCGCGCGGGCCGTTCACCGCCTTTCGCCATCGGCACGGGATCGAAGCCGAGCTGCGGGAGGGAGTGGAAGGCACGCTGGTGTCGGATGAGATCGAGTTTGCCCTGCCCTACGGGCTGATCGGCCAGATCGGCGGCGTGCTGGTCGGGCGGCAATTGGCGGCACAGTTTGCGCATCGTCAGAAGCGGCTGCCGGAGATTCTGGCGGCTGCGTCGCGGCAGGCGGCGCGAAAAGCCTGAGCCCGCGCTATCTTCTGGGGTTCAACAGCCCCTCGCGGTCGATCACGTTGCCGTCCATCAGTAGCAGCGAGATGCGGCGGGCGTTCCAGATGTTCTGGGTCGGATCGCCGTCGAGGACCAGGATGTCGCCATGGCGCCCGGGGGCGATCTGGCCGATTTCGTTCCAGCCGAACTGGAGGGAATAGTTATTGGTGGCCGCGGCCAGCGCCTCGCGCGGCGAAAGCCCAAGCCGGACCAGCATTTCTAGTTCGGTATGCATGGAGATTCCCGGCAAGGAGGACCAAACGGGCGCACCCGATGCCGCCAGATAGTGCGGATAGGCGGCGAAGAGCGTCTCGTTGATCCGCCAGAGCCGCAGGGCAGATTGATCTGCCTTTTTTCGCTGGCTGTCCTGCATCCAGCGCAGTGTTGCCGGCGGAAGGCGGTGCGTCCAGGACTGCAATGGGTAAACCATCTCGCCCGTGGCGCGATCCGTGGGCTGGTAGATGCGGAACGGGTCCAGCAGCCGCGCAGCCGGTTCCTTCCACAGGTTGCGATGGTCGGGCAATTGCGCGAAGTAGAGGCTGAAGGTCGGCATCAGCGCGGCGTGGTGCGTGGCCAGAAAGCGGGAGTAGTTGCGCAGATGCAGATCGGTGGGAGGCAGCCGCTCGGCGTAGTCGTAAGCCGTGGAGGCGGCTGTTCCCTGGGAGTCTTCGACCAACGGGCGCTGTACTTCGTCCGGAATTGCGCCCAGTTCATACTTGCCCATGTGGACCAGCACATCCACGCCGGCGTCCACCCCGACTTTGTAAGGCGTGGAGACAAACTGGCCGTAGGTGGCCAGACCCATCTGATGAGCGTGGGCGATAATCCACTGCGTGTTGGCGGCGGTCAGATCGCGGCCCAGAAACACGACGCGCGTCCCCAGGCGGGCGGTCTCGTTCAACTGACGGGCGGTGTCTTCAGGGCTGAGTTCGGCGGGGCGTGCGCCTTCCCGGAGCTTCATGGCCCACTCGGAGCGTTTGGACAGCAGGCTCCAGTTGTTCGTGGATCCAACCGAATCCACCAGGTAGAGATGAGGACTGGGCGAGGCGTTCACATCCACCATGCCGCGGCGGCTGTCGCTGACGGCCACCACGGTGGTCACGCCCATATAGAGGTTGGCGTTGGCCTGCCCCTGCGAATTCATGCCGGCAAAGCCATCGATCAGGCCGGGAATGAGGAACTTGCCGGTGCAGTCGATGACGCGTGCGCCCTTGGGGATGGAGACGGCCATGCGCGAGCCCACATCGGTGACGCGCCCGTCGCGCACCACCACGATCGCGTCCGGCAAATCTTTCGCCGAGCGGCCCCAGGAGGTCACGTCCACCACCGTACCACCGGCAAGGACCAGCGGAACCGAAGGCGGGGTCTGCGGCCAGGCCAGAAGTACGGCCAGTATCGACCCGCCGGCGCCTAGCAGAAAGCTACGAAAAGCTCGCATAGTTAAATTGGTCTTCTGAGGATTGTCGCACACGGGGTCCGGCAAGATGATGAAAGAGCGCGATCTGCGGCGACAAACAAGGACCATTTTGGAGTTGAAAACAGGGGCACGATCGACCCTAGCTGGCCACCAGCGTGGGACGCCTCCGGCGGGCGAGCAGGGGCAAAACCTGGGCGTGCGCCGCGTCCACGCTGAGCCCGTGCTTGGCGCGCAGGTCGGCAACTTTGCCGTGCTCGATGAAGTTGTCGGGCCAGCCGATGCGGATCACCGGAACCGAGCTGCCCAGTTCATCCAGGGCCTCGACCACCGCGGTGCCGAAACCACCCATCTTCACGTGGTCCTCAAAGGTAACAAAGGCGCTGACGTGGCCGGCGTAGCTCTCGATCATCTTGCGATCCAGGGGCTTGATAAAGCGCGGATTGATGAGCGCGGCCGAGTAGCCGTCGCGCTCCAGCCGTGCAGCCAGTTCCGCGGCCAGCGGCATCATCGTCCCCAGGCCCAGAATCGCAACGTCCGAGCCGTCCTTGACGATTTCCGCCTTGCCGATGGGCAGTGCCTGCGGCTCCTTCTTGCGCCCGACGCCCACCACGGCGCCGCGCGGATAGCGGATGGCCGCGGGTCCGGGCTGCTCGAAGGCGGTCTTCATCATGTCGGCCAGCTCGTCCTCGTCCTTGGGCGCCATCAGCAGAATGCCCGGCACACTGCGCAGATAGGCGATGTCGAACAGGCCGTGATGCGTGGGTCCGTCGTCGCCGGAAAGGCCGGCACGGTCCATGCAGAAGAGAACAGGGAGGTTTTGCAGGCAGACGTCGTGGACAATGGGGTCGAAGGCACGCTGCAAAAACGTGGAATAGATGGCGCAAACCGGACGAAAACCGCGCGTCGCCATGCCCGCGGCAAAAATCACCGCATGTTCCTCGGCAATGCCCACGTCGAAGTAGCGCTTGGGAAAATGCGGCCGGAAAAGATCGAGCCCGGTGCCCGAAGGCATGGCGGCGGTAATGGCCACAATGCGCTCGTCCTTGCGCGCCAGCTCGGTCATCACGTTCGCGAAAACTTCAGAGTAGGTGGGCAGCCCGGCCGGCTCCGTCATGCCGGTCTCCGGATCGTAGGGCCCCAGGCCGTGAAACTTCTTCTGCTTGTCCAGCGCCGGCTGATAGCCGCGGCCTTTCTGCGTTAGGACATGGAGCAGCACGGGCCGATCCTGGCTTTTGAGGAACTTGAAGGTTTCAATCAGCAGCGGCAGGTTGTGCCCGTCGATGGGCCCAAAGTACTGCAGTCCGAACTCCTCAAAGAGCAGCGAGGGCCACAACATGCCCTTGGCAGCTTCTTCGGCGCGGCGCATGGCGGTCAACGCCGCCTTGCCGCCGAAGCGCTCCACCAGCCGCGTCGCCGAATCGTGGAAGTTCTTGTAGCGCTCGTTGGTCACGATTCTGTGGAAGTAGCGCGCAATGGCGCCCACGTTCCGGTCGATGGACCACTCGTTGTCATTGAGCACCACAATCAGGCGCTTGGTCTGCTCGGCGATGTTGTTGAGCGCCTCGAACGAGATGCCGTTGGTGAAGGCGGCGTCTCCGGCCACGGCGATCACATTTTCCGTGCCGCCGGCCAGATCGCGGGCCACGGCCATTCCCAGTCCAGCCGAGAGAGCGGTTCCGGCGTGGCCGGCTCCGTAACAGTCGTGCTCGCTTTCGGTGCGCAGCATGAAGCCGTTCAGCCCGCCGGGTTGCCGGATGGTGTCCAGGCGGTCCAGGCGCCCGGTAAGAATCTTGTGGATATAGGACTGGTGGCTGACGTCGAAGAGCAGCTTGTCTTCCGGGGTGTTGAAGACGTAATGGAGAGCCAGGGTCAGTTCGACAACGCCGAGATTAGGGCCCAGGTGGCCGCCGGTCTTGGAGAGCGTCTGGATCAGGAATTCGCGGATCTCCGTTGCCAGTTCGGCCATCTGCACCACGTTCAGGCACTTCAGGTCGGCGGGCGAATGGATGGTCTCAAGCAGTGTTCCCATAGAATTCCTTCCCCCGGAACATGCCGGGCTCCCAAGAAAAAAGCTCCCTCACTCTGGAGCCAAGCAAACCACTTTGCCAGCAAACAGTATACCAATGGACAAAAATGCGCCGCTGCCCGGTTGGACGGACAGCGGCGGAGTTGGGTACGGAAATGGAAACTGAAGGTTGCGAACGGAAGGAGCCCTACTTCGCGTAATCCTCCGGGTGGACCGAGATCGAGGCCGGCGGGAAGCTGGAGGGAGCCGTGCCCAACGAAGTGTTCGGAGTGTCGCCCATGGTCAGCTCCAGCGTGCCGCCGTTGGCGATGTCGGCGTGCCGGAACCAGACCTGGTTCAAGGGCTGTCCGTTCAGGCGAATGCTCTGTACGTACTTGTTGTCATGGGAGTTGTTGCGGGCAACGATGGTGAAATCCTTGCCGTCCTTCAGCCGGATGGTGATCTTGTCGAAGACCGGGCTGCCCACGTCATAGGTCGGAATGCCCGGCGTAACGGGATAGAAGCCCATCATCGAGAAAACCACGAAAGCGCTCATGCCGCCGCCGTCTTCGTCGCCCGGTATGCCCTGCAGGGTGTCCGGGAAGAAGGTCTCCAGCAGCATGCGGACCCGCTTCTGCGTCTTCCACGGTGCGCCCATGCGGTTGTAAATGTAGGGAATGGCAAGGCTGGGTTCGTTGCCCATCGAGAACTGGCCAGTCATCGAGGTGGAATCGGGGAACTTGGCCTGGAACTCGTATTTGGAGCGGCCCAGCGGCTCGCGGAAAAGCTGGTCCAGGTTCGCTTCCGCCTTCTTCGTCCCGCCCATGAGCCCGATCAGGCCGTTGAAGTCGTGCATCACGTCCCAAGTGTAGGTATAGCCGTTGTTCTCGTCGTAATAGTTCCGCCCGCCCATGCCGCCATCGAACTTGGGGTCCATCGGCTCAATCCACTTGCCGTCGGAGTCCTTGGGCCACATGAATCCCTTGTCCGTGCGGAAAACATTCTTGTAATTCGCGGCGCGCGCCAGGAATAACTTCTCGTCGTCCGACTTATGCAGAACGCGGGCCAGTTGCGCGATGTTCCAGTCGTCAAAACTGTTTTCCAGAGTGACCGGCACCGGCTGGCGCTTCTCGAACGGCGCAACTCCTGGTACCGTCTCCTTCTCTCCGGGGCGCAGAGCCGGCATATAGCCATGCGCTGAGTAGAACTCGTCGAGCGGACCGCGCGGTCCCAGGCTCCAGGGAAGCATCGTTACATCGAGCGATCGTTTGCGGATGCCCTCGTAGGCCGTCTGCGCGTCGAAGTTCCGCACCCCCTTGAACCATGCATCGGCAAACCACGGCGCCGAATGATTGCCATTCATGCATGCATAAGGGCCGGTCACCAGGGTGAAGGTGGGCATCACGCCGGACTGCTGATACATGCGGACATAAGACTGTATCTTGTCCGCTTCCATATCCGGATTGATCAGCGTTTGCAGGGGTTCCAGGGCGCGGAATGTATCCCACAGCCAGTTATCCACATAGAACGGGCGCGCATCCTCATGGACCTTGTGGTCGAAGTTACTGTAGTAGCGGCCGTCTTCGGTCACATTGATCATGCGCTCGGAGCTGCGATAGAACGCGGTGTAGAAAACCTTGCGCTGCGCTTCCGTTCCGCCTTCGACAGCGATGCGGCCGAGCGTCTGGTTCCAGCGCGCCTTGGCGGCTTCCTTGATGGTCTCCAAGCCCCATGCGGGAATCTCGTGCTGCAGATTGCTCTTGGCCTGCTCAACGCTGATGAACGAGATGCCATAGCGGAAGTCCAGCGTCGCGGTTCCCTGGCCCGAAGCAATCACTCGCTTGCCTTCTTCGAAGTTATCTGACTTATAAGTCATCGGCGCGCTGAACTCGCCATAGACATACGCCTTCATGCCGTCGAAGCGTTCTTCGCCGCTGACAACATTGCCCTGCGCCACAAGGTCGCCGGCCAGCCGGTTGGCCAGCACGACGTTCGCCTTGCCATCCGGAAAGGTGAAGCGGAAATAGCCGCAGCGCTCGGTGGGCGAAAACTCGGTGCGGATCAACGACTCGTCGAAGCGCGTGGAGTAGTAATAGGGCGTGGTCTTTTCCTGGTCGTAAGCAGCCGGCTTGCCGTCGCCCGGCATGATGCTGAACAACTCCTGAATGCGATGGGAGTTGATGGTCAGCGGGAAGGACTCGATCTGATCGGCCAAAGCATCCTCGCGCATCGGATACATGCGCACCATGCTATTGGGCAGATAGACCGTCGGGCGGGTGGGCACCAGCAGAATCCCGACATTGCCGATGGTGGGATCCACATACTCCACCTGCGCGGCGGCGGACGTGGCGAAGACGGTCACGGCGGCCAGCAGGGCGGCGGAGAGAATCACAGCGCGACTTGAAACCTTCGCGAAAGCTCTTGCAGTTTTCATTTTCAGCTCCATCTGAATTCTTTACCCAGGAAACAGCCGCGATATCTTGACGGAAGGAGCGCGGATCTCCTCGGTCCATCCCGCTCTCTGCGCGCAGTCGAGGCGCTTTGAGCCGGCAGGCACGTGCAGCTTTCCGGGCACTCTGCTATTGACTTCCCTTCCCCGGAGAAAGGTTGCGCATTCTGCAGGCGGCTCCGTTCAGAGCGCGGAACTGCCAGAGAATTCAGCAAGCAAGCAGTATACCAACGCGCCAGCCGCAGAATCCCCACCATCGCCAGCCGGCAAAAGGCATTGCTTCAACCACGCTTCAACTCAAATAATCCCCCGGCAAGCCTTCGTTGTAGGATGACTTGTTGGTGCGTGATCCATTGTAGGAGGGCGAGTGAACGTGGCTCAAAGCTGGAGAAAGTTACTGTGTTGGGTGGCGCTCGTGGTCGCGATAACGGCTCCCGGGCTGGCCTGGGGACAGTTGGCGCTTCCCGACGAGGCGAAACAGGCCGCGCCGAATCCCCTGACCGACCCGACCGTGAAGCCGGGCAAGGTCCTGCTCTTCGACCTGGAGGCCAGATTTGCCAAGGACGTTCTCGAACGCGGCGGCGCGGGCTTTGCCGCCTGGTTTGCCGAGGACGGGGTAGCCTTGGGCAACGGCGCAGCTCCGCTCGTGGGGCCCGTTGCCATCGCCAAGTCGGCTAACTGGTCGCCCAAGGACTACCAACTCACCTGGACCCCGACCGACGCCATCCTGAGCCCGTCGGGCGACATGGGCTACACCTGGGGGCACTACGAGGGCCACAGCAAGGACGCCAATGGCAATCCTGTAACGACCACCGGCCGCTACATCACCATTTGGCGCAAGCAAGCCGATGGGAACTGGAAAGTGGTTCTGGATGCCGGTGCGAATGAACCTGCAGGCGCCGGGGAGTGTTGCAAGCTGCCAGCCGGATCCTGACCGGCGCTCTTCTCCACGTCAAACTCGATCGAGGTGCGCAGATTCGCTGTCCTGCCGGCGCTGACTCGGAGAGGTCTGCCTTGGGTCGCGCGAAGTCTTCCGCACAAAACCGCCAAAAATGATAGTAAGTGATTGCTGCTCTTATAGTTGCACAATCTACCGTGTACCCCAACAGGGTTACTTAGGTGGTAGTTTCACCTGCGTCCATCTGGCCCCTTTGTGCAAGAGTCAAATCCCCTTATTTACCCGATACTTGATCTCAGGTGTGGGTTTCCTATGTTCGCGCCACAAAGCCAACAAGCGGGAGAACACAGAATCATGGTTGCGCGGTCCGAGTTCGACATGTTCGACCGCAATCCAGACCCCGCTCTGGACGAGCTGACCGAACTGGCCGCGATTCTGAGCGCTGCGGACTACGCCTACGTTGGCTGGATGGATTTCAACCGGCTGTGGTTCAAGTCGCGGCATGGCTTTGTGGCAACCGAGCAGCCGCGCAATACCACCGCCTGCCAGTGGACTCTTCAAAAAGGAAAGCCGCTGCTCATCCGCGACGCCGCCCAGGACACGCGCTTTCCTCCCGGCGGAATTGAGCTGGCCAACGGCAAGCCCTGCCGCTCCTACGCAGCAACGCCGCTCATCACCAGCACGCAACAGGTCGTGGGAACCCTGGCGATCCTGGCCACCGCACCAGACCAGTTCAAGCGTGAACATCTGACCCTTCTGGACGTGATTGGGCGGCAGATTGTGACGCGCCTCGAACTCTATGCCCGCATCCAGGCCCAGGAGCAGTCGCAAAAGGCGCGGCAAAGGACCGAGCGCGCGCTGGCGATTGAACGCTGCTTTGTGGCGGCCACGCTGGACTCGATTCCGGCCTTGGTGGCGGTTCTGGACACGGCGGGCAGAATGGTTCGCCTGAACAACTCCTGCGTTCAGCTGACCGGCCTGAGCCTGGCCGACGCGGTGGGCCGTTCGTTCGCCGAGGAAGTCTTGGAGGCTCAGGACCGCTCCTGGGCGTTGGGCAAGCTGCGTGAAGCGGCTTCCGGACAGGTGTCGGGTCCGCACGAAACCGCCTGGCGCATTGCCGGCAACCCCGTCGACGCGCAGCGCCAGGTCAGTTGGACCATCCGTCCCCTCCAGGGACCGAATGGCGAAATCCAGTATCTGATCGTCAGTGGCCAGGACGTTACCGACCAGCGCCAGATGGAGATAGCGCTCCTCTCCAGTGAAGCCCGCTATCGCCAGGTGGTTGAAAACTCGCTGGGGTTTGTCTTCACCTGTTCAATGGAGGGTCGGCTGACCTCGTTGAATGCGTTCACGGCAGAGACGCTTGGCTACCGTGCCCAGGACTTGATCGGGCGCAGCGTCGGGGAGCTTCTGGATTCCGATGGCGCGGTCGCTTTTCACGACTGCCTGCAGACCCTCCAAACCAAGGAGGAGTGGCAAGGCGCCCTGCCCTTGCGCCGGGGCGACGGTGTCTACCGCCGCATCGCCTTCCGCAGCCTGCACATGGAGCTGCCCGGCGAGCGCCCGTTCATTCTCAATCACGGCATCGACGTGACCGAGCAGCACGAAGCCGAAGAAGCGCTGCGCATGGCCACTCGGCAGCGCGAGCTGATTCTCGAGTCGGTGGGCGACGGCATCTACGGAATTGACCTGGAGGGACGCCTGACCTTCATGAATCAGGCCGCGGCCCGCATGTTGGGCTACACGCCGGAGCAGTTGACCGGGCGCGACGTGCACGAGCTGATTCAACACACCCACGCCGACGGCACACCATATTTAAGGTCCAATAACCCGATCCTCAAGGCCATGCGCCGCCGCGAGCCGATCCGCATGAGCGATGAAGTCTTCTGGTGCATGGACGGCAACGCCATCCCGGTCGAATTCAGCGCCAACCCGCTCCTCGAGCATGGGCAGATTTCGGGCATGGTAGTGGCCTTTCAGGACGTTTCGGAGCGCCGCCGCCTGGAGAAAATGAAAGAAGAGTTCATCTCCACGGTGAGCCACGAGCTGCGCACGCCGCTCACCTCCCTGCGCGCCTCGCTGGGCCTGATTTCTTCCGGCTCTCTGGACAAGCGGCCGGAGAAGCAGCGCCAAATGGTGCAAATGGCCATCGGCAACTGCGACCGCCTGGTGCGGCTGGTCAACGACATCCTGGACTTCGACAGCGTGGAAAAGGGCAAGCTGCCGCTCGACCAGCAGCCGGTGGAATCCGCCGATCTGCTCCGCCGCGCCGCGGACGTGGCGCACTCCACAGCCACCCAGGCCCACATCACCTTTCGCATCGACGCCTCCCCGGCAAAAGTGCTGGCCGACGAATCACGCATTTTGAAGGTGCTCAACGAGCTGGTCTCGAACGCCATCAAGTTTTCTCCGCCGGAAACGCTGGTCCGGCTGGCCACCCAACCCAACGGCGAAGATGAGATCCGCTTCTCCGTCGAGGACCAGGGCCGCGGCATCGCACCGGAAAAACTGGAGAGAATCTTTGACCGCTTCCAGCAGGGAGATGCCTCGGACTCGCGCGACCTGGGCGGCACCGGCCTGGGACTGGCGCTCTGCCGCAGCATCGTGGAACAGCACGGCGGACGCATCTGGGCTGAGAGCCAACCGGGCCACGGCAGCCGTTTCCTCTTTACCCTGCACGCCCCGCGGGCCGTCTCAAGATAGACGCCTGCCGCCGGACGTCTTCAAAAGTCAATGCGTTTCACCCGGCAACCCTGTGCACAAGCTTCATAATTTCCATATGCGCCTGTTTGTCGGAATCCCTCTGGCGGCTGCGGTCGTCGACGAGCTCTCGGCGATCTCCCGATGGCTTCAACGCGGCGCGCACGGCCTGCGCTGGACGGCGTCTGAAACATGGCACATTACCCTCCAGTTTCTCGGCAATTCCGGCCCAGAGCAGTTTTCATCCCTTGTCGCGCGCCTGCACGAGCTGCGTTCGCCGGCCGTCGCAGTAGAGCTCGAAAGACTCGGCTCCTTCAACCGCTCCGGGGTTTTCATCGCCACTGTCCGGCCCACGCCCCAACTATTCCTTTTGCAGGAACGTGTTGCAGCCGCGACGGCACGTTGCGGATTTGTTCCCGAAACCCGCCCCTATCAGCCCCACATCACCCTCGCGCGCGGCAAGGGACGGGATACCCAGCAGGAACTCAGCAAAATCGAAGCCAAAATTCAAACCGCGCCCGCCTTCACCCGCTTTTTCGCTCACGAATTCTTTCTTTACGAAAGCTTCCTGGGCCCCACCGGCTCCCACTACCAAATCCTCGAGCGCTTTCCCCTTCTATCGTGACCGGCAAGCGATGTGCCTACCGCGGGAAACAACGTGATCCCGGCCAGTAGCGCTATCGCGGAAAGGATCGTGGGCCTCCCAGCCGGCTGTAGCGTGGGCCTCCCAGCCCACGCCCACTCTGCACCGATGGGAGAGAAGCTTTAAGTTAGGAGCAGCTCGACTCTCGGTACGAGTTACGGATGAAATGACCGACCGCCAACCCGCTAACTCGCAATTTCCGCGAAGCGGAAGCTAACTTGCTGATTTTGTCCATCAAACTCTTCATTCAACCTCTTTGTTGATAGGTAGCCGCGATCAAGGCTCCCTGCAAGGGCACGGTGACTCTGGTTTGCCATGGAAGATGCTTCTGCAGATCATTAACCTCCACGCGCGCACACTAAAAATATGCGGCTGAACCCGGCCCCGGCCGGGAGCCTGAAAGCCCCCCAAAAGGGGGTACCCCCCTGGGGGGTGCGTTCACCTTTTGTTCGCTTTTCACACAGACGAATAACTATATGTCATTTATTTTCATTTACTTGCAAACAAGTCGATCCGTCGAAAATCCAAGTTTTCCACAGTTTTTCAGTTTGTTAAGTCCAATGGAATCAACGCGCAGCTCTGTGATTTTGGGGCAAAGCGCCAAATTTTCGCCTATTTTTGGCCTTTTTCGCTGGAAACTCGGGGCAATTCTTCCCAACTCCAAGTCTTGATTCTGCGGGGAGATTGGGGGTTCACAAACGCTTGGAACCGCACTTCACGCGGTGGCTTCGGTGTAGGTCAATTGGGGATTCGCTGTCTCGCAGTTTTAATTGAGGCTCCGCACTCTTGAGTGCTTATACTTGCCCGGTATTCAGCTCACGGGAGGATGTGTTCATGAAAACAGCCACGGGCCAACCCAGCTTGCCGCGGCCAACGGAACTCTATGCAGACAAAGGGGGCGATTCCCTGCTTTTTTCGCCTTGTCCCGTGCGAATGCCGCGCACCGGATTCCCTTATGCTCTGGAAACCGTCACAATAATCTGTGGACTCAGCAACAATCCAGGACCGGGCGAGCGCAAACGTCGCCCCTGAGAGGCACACTCTGCGTCTCTCGATGCGGGCTCGCTTGCTGGCGGCCGCGGGGTTCGCTGTCTTTCTGCTGGCCCCGGCATCGCTGGCCGCACAATCCTCGGCGCTCACACCTCACTGGATGTTTGAGGGCTCTCTCGCTCTCAACGAGTCTCCCGCTGAGCCATTTCAAGACTCCGGCCAAGCGCCAGCAAGCCCGGCGGGACCCGTGGTCACCGTGCGGGGCGTGGTGCTCAACGCCTCTACAGGTCAGCCGCTGCCCCGCGTGCTGGTCAAGATGGAGGAGACGGGCGCGCTCACCGACGGCGAGGGCCGTTTTGAGATTCCCGCGGTTCCCGTGGGCCTGCAGACCTTCACCGGGACCAAGCCGGGCTTTCGCGGCCAGGCTTCTTCCGGCGGCTTCGATGCCGGCGCGTATCACCTGGTCCGCGTGGCCGACAAAATGCCGGAGCTTTCCTTCTCGCTGGCTCCCACCAATGTTCTCTCCGGGCGCGTAACGCTCTCCAGCGGCGACCCGGCGGTGGGCATCGGCATCCAGTTGCTCCGGCGGTCGGTCGATGCCGGGCGCGCCAACTGGACCTTGACAGACATACACCAGACCAACCCGGAGGGGGAATACCGCTTCGCCGGCCTGGAAGACGGAACCTATCTGGCGATGACCCAGCCGGCCTTCAATAATGACCTGACCGCGCCGTCAGCCGAGAGCCCGCGTGCGCCCCTCCAGTTGCCCGGCTACCCCATCGTCTTCTTCGCCGACGCGGCCGATACCGCCGGCGCCAGCCGCATTCCGCTCGCCGGCGGCCAGCAGGGTACGGCCAACTTCAACCTCGCGCTCAGCCCTTTCCACGCCGTCACCATCGCTCTGGCCAAGCCGCGCGCTCAAGGCCGCTGGCAGTTCATGCCCGCGCTTCAGGACCGCTCCGGGCAAAGGCTGAATTACTCGCTGCTCTACGACGAAAAAAGCTCCACCTTTCGCACCTATCTTCCCGACGGCTCCTACACGCTGACCGTGGAGGGAAACAACAGCGGCGGACCGGAGGGCGACGATCTGCCCCCGTCACGGCACAGGAACAGCGCGGCCCGGGTCGCCGGCCTTTTAGACTTCTCCATCTCCGGCCACCCCGAGCCCAACCTGCGCGTCGTGCTCGCCTCCGACGTGGCCACGACCATCCGTGTCCGCTACGAGCCGGCGCCACCCTCGCGAACGCCCGGCCCGCGCATCGGCGGAGGGATCGATGGATCGGACGAACCTCCACCCCTGGGCCTCTGGCTCAAGCGGGCCGGCGGCGACGGCCAGCAAAACGCCGACTGGGTGGAGGCCGACCTCTTTCAACTAAGGGCGATGGCGCCGGGCTCCTACTGGGTCCAAGCCAGCGCCAATCGCACCGGAACCTGCCTCGGCGCCGTCACCGCGGGCGGCGTGAGTCTGGGGCAAACGCCGCTACTCGTGGGGCCATCGGGAGCCGCCATGCCCGTCGAGGTGGTGGTGCGCACCGATTGCGCCAGCCTCAACCTCCAACTCCCGGCCACCGCCGATACCGGAGCTCCCGGCGAGGAGCCGACCTATTACGTCTACCTGGTGCCGGAGTTCGATTCGGTGGCCGCGTTGGAACCATTGCCCCTGCGCCCTTCCGCGGGCGGATCCGCGACCATTGCCAACCTGACGCCCGGCCCCTACCGGGTCCTGGTCTTCGATGCGCCGCATCAGCTTGAGTACCGCAACCCATCGGCGATGGGAACCTATGCCGGAAGTAGCCAGGCGGTGACACTTTCTCCCGGCGCCACCTCGAGCCTGCTGCTGGAGTTGCCCAGACCTTGACGCACCTTCCCAATCCGCACACGCACTGGCGCTTATCCGCAGCCCTCGCGGCGTTGGCGCTGCTGGCTCTGCCCCTTGCCCGCGCGCAGAGCGCCTCCCCGCAGAAAGCTGCGGCGCTCAGCGGTCCCTACCGCATTGCAGGAACCGTGACCGACTCTGTGACCGGCGAACGCGTGCACCACGCCACCGTTTCCTTGGTGGAGGAGAACAGCCGCGAGACTCTGCAACAGGTGGAGACGGACGACGATGGCCGTTTCTCCCTGGACCATCTGCCCCAGAGCAAATTCGGGTTGATGGCCTCCCGGCGCGGCTATCTCACCGCCTTCTTTGACGAGCACGACAGCTACAGTTCAGCCATTGTGACCGGCCCCGGCCAGGACACCGAGCACATTCCCTTTCGCCTGGCCCCCGGGGCCATGGTGCACGGGGTAGTGACCGACGACGCCGGCGAGCCGGTCGAGAATGCGCGGGTGATGCTCTCGATGAAATCGCGGAATGGCGGGCAGGGCGAGCACCTGATGCGGCCTTCCTCCACCAACACCGACGATACCGGCGCCTTTGAGCTGTGGGACCTACCCCCAGGCACATATTTTTTGGCCGTCAAGGCCCAGCCATGGTTTGCCCTGCACCCGGCTCTAAATGGCGCTGGAAGCTCGGCCGGCGTGGCAAACCCTCTCGATGTGGCCTATCCGGTGACCTACTACGACGGAACCACCGACCATGCCGGCGCTGCGCCGATTCGCCTGGCCGCCGGCGAGCGCGCGGAACTGAATGTTCCTTTGCACGCGGCTCCGGCGGTTCATCTGATGGTCCGTTCCGGTGCGGAGAATGCAACCCCGGAGCAAAGCCGCCGCATAGCGTTTCCGGCTCTGATCCAGACCATTCTGGGCGAGGAAGATCCAGCTTCGATGGGGAATATCCGGCCGGGCCCCCCCGGGTCGGGAATGGTCGAAGTCTCCGGCCTCGCGCCCGGCCACTACGAGATTCGGCAGGACGACCCGCCCCGCAAGGTTGAAGTGGACTTGAGCGGCAACCTGGAGGTCGACACCTCGACAGGCGCGCAGTTGGCCGCGGTCACCGCCGCGGTGAGAATGAGCGACGGCGCTCCCGTGCCCGAACCGCTGCTGCTGGTGCTCAGCTCGGATACGGACGCCAGTCAGGAGATGCAGGCGCTGGTGGTCACCTCCGCTCCCGGCAAATCGGTGGCCCGCTTCGGTTCGGTGAGCCCCGGAATCTGGACGGTGATGGCGCGTAGCGGCGAACTCTCCCTGGGGGTGGCCTCGCTCCAGACTTCAACCGGCGTGCGTAACGGCGCTACCCTTCACTTAAAGGACCATGCCCTTTCTCTCACCGTCACGCTGGTGGTAGGCAAGACCAGCGTGCTAGGGATGGTCGTCAAAGGCGCGACTCCCAGCGCTGCCGGGACGGGAGAGAACAAGGGTCTGGCCGGGGTCATGGTGGTGCTGGTTCCGCAGGACCCAGGGGCCAACCGCGGCCTCTTCCGGCGCGACCAGTCGGACTCCGACGGCAGCTTTTCCCTGCGCGATGCGGCCCCAGGGAAGTACACCGTGGTGGCCATCGAGGACGGGTGGGAGTTGGAATGGGCGCGGCCGGAGGTGATTCGCCGCTATCTTTCCAAGGGTGTGGGCGTCACTGTACCAGAGCATTCCGACAAGCAGTTGCAGTTGGCGGAGCCGGTTCCGGTACAGGCGCGTTGAGCCGGGGCCGGCAATATGGAGGCGGACTTCTTGGAACCGGGGTGGAGAGGATAGTCTATGAAGGTACAACAATTTGAATTTTGGCGGCTGTCAGGGACCAGGTCCCGTGGGCGGCGGCAGAGCCACAGCAAGTTTTTTTCTGAGGAGAGTCCCAAAGTGACGAGGAAGTTTTTGCTTTCGATTCTGGCCGTGATTCCGGCCGTATTTTTGCCTCTGACGGCCACCAGCCAGATTGCCCCGGATCGTCCCCACAAAGAACAGGCTGAACCCACCTTCAAGTACGAGGTCTTCGCCGGCTACGGCTACACCAGCTTGAACCAGGTGAACCAGTCCCGCCATGGATTGCAGGGAGTCAACATTTCCGTGACCCGGAACTGGGGTAAGTACTTCGGCTTGACTGCCGATGGCGCGTTTTACAACTACGCGGTCGCCTCAGGCAATCCTGGCAGCCCCAAGGTCGACCTGGTGCTGTTTGGGCCCGAGTTGCACGCCCAACTGATCGGGCGCACCAGCGGGTTCTTCCATGCGCTGCTGGGCGGAGCCCATACCGGCGGAGAAAGTATGAATCCCAACATTTCGTTTGCCGGAGGCGTAGGCGGCGGCCTGGATTACCAGCTTAAGCCGCGCTTTAGCATTCGCGTTGCAGGAGACGACATTGCCTCCTCGTTCGTCGCGGACCCCAACAAGCTGGGCTACTCCCCGCATGAGCGCCGCAACTCGCGTGCCTCCGTGGGTGTGGTTTACAAGTTCTAAGGCGACAAACGCTGGATGATGCTGAACGAGGCGGGAGCGCGGCTTCCGCCTCGTTCTTTTTTTGCGCGGAGACTTTTCGCACGGACAATTGGCCAGCCGAGGCAGCAAACTCCGCAATGGCGGTCTCTGCACTTCCAGGTCCCGGCCGCGCACGCCGGAGTCCCCGCCTCTTGAGAAGATGGAACGAGAGAAGCAGCGTTGCGCGGCGCGGCGAGAGGAGAAGTTGTGGCGCATTGGACAGGTCTCCCGGAAGAGGCACGCGCAGCCGTTGCGGCTGAGACCGGAGCCATTCTCCTGGAAACCTCGCGCTTCGACCCCTCCAACCAGCACAGCTATCTGTTTCTGCATCCCGTCGACACGATTGTTGCCCATACGCCCGGTGAACTTCCGCAGGTCTTCGCGCGCATCGAATCCGCGCTCCGCCAGGGCTTCCACGTTGCAGGATTCTTCTCCTACGAGTGTGGGACACACTTCGGGCGATCCGGCGGCGGCAGCGTCGAGGCCGGCGAGCTTCCACTGGCGTGGCTGGGTGTCTACCGCAAGCCCTTCGTCTTCGATCACGCGCAGGGCCGCTTTGAAGGCCCAGCCCCCGAGCCATTTCCCAAGCTCCCTGCCGCAACCGGCACGGATATCACTCCCGAAAGCATCGCTCTTGAGATTGCACCCGCGGAATACAGCGACCGGATTCTGAGGATCAAGGAGTACATCGCCGCGGGCGACACCTACCAGGTGAACTTCACCGACAGGGTGTCTTTCCCGGTGCAAGCCAGGCCTTCCGCGCTCTACGCAGCCTTGTCGCGGCAGCAGTCCGTGGCCTATGGCGCGTTCCTGAATGTTGCGGGCCACCATATCCTCTCCTTTTCGCCGGAATTGTTTTTCCGGATGGACGGCGGCAGAATCGTGACCCGCCCGATGAAAGGGACCATGGCGCGCGGTCTGGATGCCGTCGAAGACCGGCAAGCCTCTCTCCGGCTCCAAAACGACGAGAAGAACCGCGCCGAGCATGTGATGATCGTGGATTTGCTGCGCAACGATCTAGGCCGCATCTGCCAGACAGGCAGCGTGGTCGTCGAGGATCTTTTCTCCGTGGAGAAATACGAAACTCTGCTGCAGATGACCTCTTCCATCGCGGGCCAAATGCGGCCGGGCGTGAGCTATTACGAAATCTTCCGCAGCATGTTTCCCTGCGGGTCCATCACCGGAGCGCCGAAGCTGCGCACCATGGAAATCATCCGCGAACTGGAGCAAAGACCGCGCGGAGTCTACTCCGGCGCCATCGGCTTCATTTCGCCCGGCGGCTCCGCGGTTTTCAACGTCGCGATTCGAACCCTGACCATGAAAGATGGCCTGGCCTTCATGGGCGTGGGAGGAGGCATTGTCGCCGATTCCGACCCGCACGACGAGTACCGCGAGTGCCAGCTCAAGGCTGCCTTCCTGACCCGCGCACGGCCTGAGTTCCAACTCATCGAAACCATGCTGTGGGAGAAGGAGTTCCGCCTGCTTCCCCTGCACCTCGACCGCCTGGAAGCTTCGGCCGATTATTTCGATTTCGGCTTCGACCGGGAAACCGTGGTTGAGCGGCTCAGTGCACTGTCGGCTTCATTTGAGGACGAAACGCGGCAGCGCGTGCGGCTGCTTCTCGGCGCGAAAGGCGAGATAACTCTGAGTCACTCCGAGTTACAGACGGAATCCTACTCTGTCCGTGTGAAGTTATCGGAACAAACTACCTCTTCTACCGATATTTTCCTGCGCCACAAGACCACGCAGCGCGAGTTCTACAACCGCGAGCTGGCCGCCGCACGCGCAGAAGGCTTTGACGAAGCTCTGTTCACCAATGAAAAGGGCGAGGTGACCGAAGGCGCGATCAGCAATCTTTTCATTGAGCGTGCCGGCAAATTCCTTACCCCGCCGCTCGTCTGCGGCTTGCTGCCGGGAGTTTACCGGCGCCAGCTGCTTGAAACTCGCACGAACGCAGAAGAGTGCATCCTTACCCTCGCCGATTTGCAGACCGCGGACGCCGTGTATCTTTGCAACTCCGTACTTGGACTGCGGGCAGTAAAGGTGCCCCTTTTTCAAGCCGTGGGACGATGAGCAATGCTGCGGTCTCGGATTTTGAGCTGGGATGGATTCTCAATCTTGCACGCATTCCTAACCCGCTTCGCCATCGCCTGCCTCCGGATACGGCCCAACCGCATAAGTGAGCATCAGAATGCCGCTGGGCAAGGCCCTGCTCTTCTCCAGTCGAAGCGGCTGACGCCGTCCTTCCTGCATCAAAGGCGTTCCGCTTCCCAGCATCACGGGCATCAGGGAGACCTCAACTGTATCGACAAGACCGGCATCGAGGAGACTGCGAAAGAGCACCCCACCGCCAGACAGCCAGATGTCTTTGCCCGCCTGCGCCTTCCACGCGGCCACCGCTTCCGCGACGTTGCTGCTCAAAATGGTGACGCCGGGATGCTCCTCCTGCTTCAGTGTGCGCGAAACAACGATCCAACGGTGGCCGAGGTCCGGCCATTGTGCCGCCCTTACCCAGGCAATCTCAAAGGTTCGCCGGCCCATCAGCAGCGTATCGAACTGGGCGTGAATGGCTGCAAAATCCAAGGATGGGTCGGCAACGATCCAGTCATACTCGCCGTTCGGCCCAGCGATGAACCCATCCAAGCTCATCGCCACGCTGTAGCGCAAACGCCGCATCGTTGCCTCCGTTTGTGATTCCCTACCCTTCTTCCGCCTCGCGCAGTTTGGCGATGACGGTGAAGTCCTCGAGGGTCGTGGTGTCGCCCTTGATTTCGCCGTGGGTGGCAAGCTCGCGCAGGAGGCGGCGCATGATCTTGCCGCTCCTGGTTTTGGGCAGGGCTTCGGTAAACCGAATGTCGTCGGGGCGGGCCAGGGAGCCGATCTCCTTCGAGACCCACTTGCGCAGTTCGTCTTTCAGCTCGTTGCTGGGCTGATAGCCGCTTTCAAGAGAGACAAAGGCAGAGATGGCCTGGCCCTTCAACTCGTCGGGGCGACCGACGACGGCAGCTTCGGCCACTTTGGGGTGGGCCACCAGGGCGGACTCGACTTCCATGGTGCCCAGGCGGTGGCCGCTGACGTTGATTACGTCGTCCACACGGCCCATCAGCCAGAAATAGCCGTCGGCGTCCTGGCGCGCGCCATCGCCGGTGAAGTAGCAGCCAGGAACGTCGCTCCAGTAGGTCTGCTGGTAGCGCTCGGGGTCGCCGTAGACGGTGCGGGCCATGGAGGGCCAGGGCTTGCGGATGACGAGCAGGCCGCCGTGGCCGGCCGGGACTGGCTCGCCCTCCTTGTTGACCACCTCGGGCTGAATGCCAAAGAAGGGGCGCGTGGCTGAGCCGGGCTTGGCCGGGACCGCGCCGGGAATGGGCGCGATCATGATGGCGCCGGTCTCGGTCTGCCACCAGGTGTCGACGATGGGGCAGCGGTTGTGGCCGATCTTCTCGCGATACCACATCCAGGCTTCGGGGTTGATGGGCTCCCCGACTGTTCCCAGCAGGCGAAGCGAACTGAGGTCGTGCTTCTCCACGTACTGGTCGCCCCACTTGATAAAGGCGCGAATGGCGGTAGGCGCGGTGTAGAAGACCGTGACCTTGTGGTCGTCGATGACCTTCCAAAATCTGGAAAAGTCGGGCCAGTTCGGAGCGCCCTCGTACATCAGGACCGTGGCGCCGTTTTGCAGCGGGCCGTAAATCACGTAGGAGTGGCCGGTGACCCAGCCGATGTCGGCCGTGCACCAGTAGATGTCCTCGTCCCGGAGGTCGAAGACGTACTTGGTGGTCAGGTAGGTCTGGACGGCGTACCCGCCCGTGGTGTGGACAAGTCCCTTGGGCTTGCCGGTGGTGCCGGAGGTGTAGAGGATGTAGAGCGGGTCCTCGGAGTCCATGGGCTCGGCGGGGCACTCGCTGGGCGCGTTCGCCACCAGGTCGTGCCACCAGAGATCGCGGCCCGCGAGCATGGTGACCGGCGAGCCGGTGCGGCGGTAGACGATGACGTGCTGGACAGTGGGGCAAGCTGCCATGGCTTCGTCGACGGTGCGCTTGAGCTGGATTTCGCTGCCGCGCCGGTAGCTGGAGTCCTGGGTAAGGATGGCAACGCAACCGGAATCGTTGACGCGGTCGGCGATGGCATTGGCAGCGAAACCGCCGAAGATCACGGAGTGGATGGCGCCGATGCGCGCGCAGGCCAGCAGGGCGACGGCCAGTTCCGGGGTCATACCCATATAGATGGCGACGCGATCGCCCTTCTTGATGCCCAGCGCCTTGAGGGCGTTGGCAAATTTCTGCACCTCGACGTGCAGCTCGGCATACGTAAGGCGACGAATCTCGCCCGGTTCGCCCTCCCAGATCAGGGCGGTCTTGTCGCGGCGCGGCCCGTCGAGATGGCGGTCGATGCAGTTGTAGCTCAGGTTCATCTGGCCGCCGGCGAACCAGCGCGCGTGGGGCAGGTTCCACTCCAGAACCTTGTCCCAGGGCTTGAACCAGTGGAGTTCCCGAGCCACACCGGCCCAGAAGGCCTCGGGGTCGTCGATGGATTGCTTATAGAGAGTTTCGTACTGCTCCAGGCTCTGGATATGAGCCTTCCGGCTGAATTCCTCAGGCGGCGGGAAGACGCGGAATTCGCGCAGCGTGGAGTCGAGGTCCTGGCTTGGTGCGGAAGAAACAGGCAAGGAAGACATATCAACGTCCTTTTCGGGGAGGGAAAATCGACGCATCCGCGGCGGGCGACAGAGAGTTCTCTCCCGCCCCCGCGTGGGAGACACTTTACCGAGGTTGAGGCACAAACGGCAAGTGGCAGAACAAGAAAGGGCCAAGCGAAGTCACGCGGGCAAGTTCTCAAGCCCGCGAGTGGCCAAAAAACGAACGGCCTGACCGTCTCCAGGGTCAAGCCATGAAGCCGTCAGGCCGTTTGTTTTGATCCGATGATCCGGCTGCTCAGGCGTAGCGCTTCTGGTGCCAGGCCCATGCGGTGCGGAGGATGTCGTCGAGCTGGGTGTACTTCGGCTTCCAGCCGAGTTCGCGCATGGCTTTTTCCGAACCGGCGACCAGGACAGCGGGGTCCCCGGCGCGGCGGGGATGGATTTCAGCGGGGATGGGGTGGCCGGTGACGCGGCGCGCCGATTCAATGACTTCTCGAACGCTGAAGCCCTTTCCGTTGCCGAGATTGAAGACCAAGCGCTGCTTGGCGGCGGCATCGGTCTCCAGGGCCTGAAGGGCGAGCAGATGAGCCTCGGCCAGATCGGAGACATGGATGTAGTCGCGAATGCAGGTGCCGTCCGGGGTGGGATAGTCTTCGCCATAGATGCGGATGGACTTGCGGCGGCCCAGGGCGACGTCGAGGATGAGCGGGATGAGGTGGGACTCGGGGTCGTGCGCCTCGCCACGGGTGACGCCGTTTGCGCCTTCCGGGGCGCCAGCAACATTGAAGTAGCGCAGGGAGGCGGAGCGGAGACCATGGATGCGGTGAAACCAGCCCAGCATGTGCTCGACCAGCAGCTTGGACTCACCGTAGGCATTGGTGGGCGAAAGTTCCGCATCTTCCTGAATCGGAATGGACTTCGGCTCGCCGTAGACGGCGGCCGTGGAGGAGAAGACCAGGCGGCGGGGGCCGTGGGCCAGGACCGCTTCCAGCAGGGAGAGGGTGGAAGCGGTGTTGTTGCGGAAGAACTGCTCGGGATGGACCATGGATTCGCCGGCTTCAATGAGGGCGGCGAAATGGAGGACGGCGTCGAAGGGGCGGCCATTTTGCTGGGCGGCGATGAAAAGGTTTTCAAGAGCCGGCCGATCAGATAGTTCCCCTTCCACAAAGCCCACACCCGGGGGCAATAAATCGCGACGGCCGTGACTTAAGTTATCGAAAACAATGGCTTCGTGTCCCATTTCGGTCAACAATCCCGCCACCGTTCCACCTATGTACCCGGCGCCGCCCGTGATCAATATGTTCATAAAAAAGTACCCCTTTCGTATGCACTTTGGTTTACTTTAAGTCTATAGCATAGGTCAAAGACGAGACGAGGTTGAACGTCCGCCCGCAGACCGTCGATAAGATGGCTGACCTTTGAATCTTCTTTATGCCGCTTTGTTCGGCGCAGTGCAACGGGAAAGGTTTTTTCTTCGTGCAATTGCGTAGGATGTTCGGTTGCACCAGAGTTGAGGGACTGCGATTGGTGATTTGCCTTGGGCACACAACAGGAGATCCTGCATGTCCAAGGTCCACGCGGCCGGCAATTCGCATTGTCACCCAGCGCCTTCAGAGGGTTTCTGGCCACGGCCGGAGCTGGATGACACGGTCGCTCGCGACAAGCATAGCGAGAGTATCCTCCCTTTCCCTCACGGATTTGCACGCAGGCCATTCGATCCGCGACCGGCAACCGGGTGCGGCGAAAGAGCGCTGTCACCAGCCAAATCCGCTCTGCAACCTGAATCGGAAAGTGGTTCGCAAGGCAATGCGGACGGCGGCAGGCCCCATGCACGTGCATACCCACCGGCTGGCCAATCTTGCGGATGGCGAGAAACGGCACGAAATACCCCGAAAACCCTGCGCAGGAGTGGGGCATCCGCCTCGGCCTGCGCTGGACGGGGAAAACAGAACCCGCGCCGCTTTGACGGCGGCAAGGGAGGATTAAAGCAATGCCTGTGAAACCTTACTCTCAACGCACCACCTTTGGTTTGCTTCCCGAACCCGAGAAAAGACCGGGCTCGTTTATCGCCAGCATTGTGGTCAACGGGCTGATTCTGGCGCTGGCCCTTTATATCGGGATGACGGCCAAGACAGTCCTCGATGTGCATAAATACGAGCAGACCTTGCTGGTTTTGCCCACCGAACCGCCGCCGCCGGCCAAAGTCAAGATGCCTCCCCCACCCAAGCTGAAAGAGCCGCCGCCGACTGTCAAGTTCGAGGCGCCCAAGATCGTCCTGCCGCGGCCTGAGCCCAAGCCGGAGAAGCCCATCCAGATGGAAGCCAAGCTGATTGCGCCGGCCATCAAAGCGGCCAAGCCCTCCATCATTCTGGCGCCCCAACCCAAGGCTGCGTTGACGGCCGCCATGCCGGCACAGTCGAACCAGGTGAAGGCCTCGACGGCGCCTGTGCATCTGGGGCAGACCTTCGGGGTGACGCCGAATCCGAATGCTTCCCGGCCGGCGACCGTCGCTGCCATCGGCAACCCGTACGGCGGCATGCAGGGTCCGTCGGTTGCGCCCCACGGCGTGGTCGGATCCACCGGCATCGGCAACGGAACCAGATCGGGCTCGAACTCGGGCGTGGTGGGCAAGGTAGCCTCCGCGGGCATTCCCGGATCCGAGGGAACGGCCAACCGAGGGACATATGGCGGCGGCAAAGTGGCCACCGCCAGCATTCCAAGCATGGTCCGCGTGGCGGCGCCCACCCCGCAGATGGCCGCAACACCAACCGCTACCAACCTGGAGGTACTCTCCAAGCCGCCGGTCCTCTATCCCATCGAAGCCAAACAGCTCAAGGTGCAGGGGGACGTGATCTTGCGCGTGACATTCAGGGCCAGCGGCCAGATTGTGGTGCAGGGGATCGTGCATGGCCTGGGCCACGGACTGGACGAAGAGGCGCGGAGGGTGGCGCAGCAGATTCGTTTCCATCCCGCAACGCGCAACGGACAAGCCGTGGATATGACCACCAACATCACCATTTCGTTCCAGTTAGCGTAGCATCGAAGTTGCACCAGTTCGGACACCGGTTGCGCTTGGCCGCAGGCTGCATCCTAAGGATGCAGGCGGCCCAGCGAAGACTTGGAAGAACCAGCTTAGGAGCTTTACATGACGTTTCGGAAGATATCCCTGACCTTCCTGACCATCACGCTGTGCGTCGGCTGCGCGTACGCAAAGAAGCAACCAAAGTACGAGCAGGTTCGCCAACTCACTCCCGAGCAGGCGGCGCTGGTGGAAAAAGCCATCGGGCGGGAAAAGGTGCTGATCAGGAACATTCAGCAGCGCACGCCGCTGGTGGAAACCTATATCCAGAACACCAAGCCGGACGTGAAGCTCTATGAGGTACCGGTGGAAGACACCTACATGCTGAGCCGCGTGGATTTCGGCAGGGGTTTCTTCGACAAGGCCTACCAGACGCGCTCGGAAACCAAGCACGGGTTTTTCAAGGGATCGCTGTCCTCCATGGTGGCGCTGACCAAGGCGCTGAAGCTGGACACCAAGTTCACCTACAATCCGCTGGGCTTCACGGAAATGATGTTCCTTGACCCGTCCAGCTTCGACAGCCAGCATTATGTTTTCAGCTATGTGCGGCGGGAGTTCCTCGGTTCGGTGCGCACCTGGGTGTATGACGTCCATCCCAAGGTAGCCGGCATGGGCCGTTTCTATGGCCGCATCTGGATTGAGGACACGGACGGGAACATCGTCCGCTTCAACGGCACCTACACCCACCCCGGTTCCGAGGACGACTCGCGCTACTTCTTCCACTTCGACAGTTGGCGCATGAACGTGCAGCCGGGAATCTGGCTGCCGGTGGCCGTCTACGTGGAGGAAACCGAGCGCATGGAAGGCGACCGGAAGGTGGGATTGAAGGCGCAGACCCACTTCTGGGGCTACTCACTGAAGGTGCCCACCCGGGAGAGCGAGAACGTCAGCGTAAAGGTGGACGACGCGGTGGACAAGAGCGACGACGCGCAGGACGTGGGCCCGCTGCAAGCCACGCGCGCCTGGGTCACGCAGGCTGAGAACAACGTGATCGACCGGCTGGTGGAAGCCGGGCTGGTGGCGCCTCTGACTCCGAACGGATACGAGTCCACGGTGCTCGATCAGATTGTGATCAACCTGGCGGTGCCCAACAACCTGGCCTTCACGGACCCCGTCCACTGCCGGGTTCTGCTTTCGACCACGGTGGAAACCACCACGGTGGGCAACACGATTTTGGTGAGCAAGGGCCTGATCGACTCGCTGCCCAACGAAGAATCGATCGCCTCGGTGATCGCCATGGAACTGGCGCACATCGCGCTGGGCCATCATATCGATACCCGCTACGCGTTCAATGACCGGCTGCTCTTCCCCGACGAATCGACCTTCCAGCGCATCGACATGTACCACACCGAGCACGACAATATAGATGCGGCGAAGAAGGCTGTGGAGTATTTGCAGGCCTCGATGTACAAGGACAAGCTGCCCTCCGCCGGGCTCTACTGGGCGCAACTGGCCGACCGCGGCAAGGTGCTGAAGGCGCTGAACACCCCCAAGCTGGGCGACTCGCTGCTCAAGGCCGACGGAACCCCCTGGATGGGCGACATCGCGAAGATGGCCCCCAAGCTGAACTGGGACGATCTGGCGCAGGTTCCTGCGCTGCCCCTGGGAAGCTGGCTCAAAACCGATCCGTGGGACGACCGGGTGCACATGTTGAACGCCAAGCGCTATGCGCCGATGAACGCACGCGACAAGATGCCGCTGGAAGTGACACCGGTCTTCTACAAGCTGCAGCGCTACGACGAGACGAAGCTGGTTGCGCCCGCCCCGCCGGCTGCAGCAACTCCGACACCCAACCCTCCTGCGGCCGATCCTGCCGCAACGGACGCAGCCACGCAGCAGCCGGCAACCTCGGCAGCTGGAACGCAGGGGCAATCCAATCCGCCGGATGCGACCACAACGCCTTCGGCTCAGCCCGACCCCGGCAATGCACCGCAGCAGCAGCCAGCGGGCTCGACCCCCAACCCGCAGTAATCACGGAATGTAGCGTACTCCGGACGGCGGGCGCCGGCACAGCGCCTGCGGGCCGGGATTCATGATTCGAACTTCTTGCCGCCATCCCCTGGGGCAGCGAATTTTTTCGTAAGGACTGGATGCTTTTTTGCCTATGAAACGCTTGGCATTTGTTCTTTCATGCATCGTGACGGCATCCGCAGCGGTTGCCGCGAGCGCACAAGCCGTGCCGTCGGCCACAGCCCGCCAGTTTTCTCTCACCGTGGGTGGAACGGCCTCGGCGTTTCAACCCGACTTTTCCGGTAACTGGAGCAACACGCCCCCCTTCTACCCCTTGGCGCAGAGCAGCAATTCCTGGCTGTTTGGCATGGGCGCTTATGTCGACGTAAAGCTCAACCGCTGGGTGCAGTTGGAGGCCGAGGGCCGCTGGCTGCGCTTCAATCAGCTGGATGGCATTCACCAGGACAACTACCTGGTTGGCCCACGGTATCCGCTTCACCGCTTCGGGAAAGCGACCGTCTACGCCAAAGGGCTGATCGGCTATTCGCAGATGAGCTTCGACACCGCCGGCGATCACGGCCGTTTCACGGACTTCGCCTTCGGCGGAGGAGCGGACATCAAGCTGACCAAACACATCAGCTGGCGGGCGGTCGACGCCGAATATCAGTACTACCCGAGCTGGGGCAACACCACCCTGTCTCCTTACGGAGTGAGCACGGGGATCGGCTACAAAATTTTCTGAGCCTTGGACTGATTTTGAGTGGCAGCGCGTCCAGGCGCCCCTTATGAGCGGCCCGACGCGCGAGTTCCGCAGCACCCTCGAGCATTTTCGATTCTGCTCTTTATATAAAGACATCGAAGTCAATCGGTGAATCCAAAGGGCACGAGGAGTCTGTCGGGCGGAGGGTTTCGCCAAGGTGGGCTCAACGATCGCCTTGCGCATTTTGTATACGGAGCGGCCAGCCTCCGTGTTTGACTGCAACGCCGTTGAGACCAGTCGGGACCCGGCGAGTCATTCTTTTCCAAGACGCGCGCTGGTCGCTATAATCGCTGCCACCTATGATTATTCGGCGACGGCGATTCCTTGGTTCCTCTCTCGTTGTCCTTGGCGGTGCGCTGACTGACGCACTCACGACTCCACTCTGGAAATGGAAGAACCCGATTCCCGTGGGAGCCGCGGCAGAGGATCGACCAACGTCTCCGGTCCAGTTTGTGGATGTGGCTCAGCAAGCCGGATTGACCATCCCCAACGTGTGGGGCGGGATCGAGCACAAACGATCGATCATTGAGACCAAGGGAAGCGGGCTGGCCTTTTTCGATTACGACAATGACGGATGGCTGGACATCTATCTCTCAAACGGTAACCGGCTCGATGCACACTGGCCACCGGGGAAGGCGCCGACCTCGCATCTCTACAAGAACAACCGCGACGGAACGTTTACCGATGTTACTGAAAAGTCCGGCTTGGCGCGCGCCGGTTGGCAAACCGGCGTCTGTGTGGGCGATTATGACAACGACGGTTGGGACGACCTGTTCTGTTGCTTCTGGGGACATAACATCCTCTTTCATAACAACGGGGATGGAACCTTTACCGATATTACTCACAAGGCCGGGCTCTACCAGAAACAGGGCCGATGGGGTTCCGGCTGCACCTTTCTCGACTATGATCGCGACGGCCACCTCGACTTGTTCGTCTGCAATTACATCACTCTGGACCCGGACAGGATTCCCTCCGCTTCTGACATGAGTTACTGCCAGTGGAAGGGCGTTCCTATCATGTGCGGTCCGCGTGGCCTTCCGGGCGACACAAACATCCTCTATCACAACAACGGGGACGGCACGTTCACCGATGTTTCAGAGAAGTCGGGCATACTGAAGCCCGGGCCTCGCTATTCGATTACCGCTGTTTCCTACGATTTCGACAACGACGGGTGGCCGGACATCTATGTTGCGGTTGACTCCGAGCCGAGCATTCTTTTCCAGAATAACCATGACGGCACCTTCACCGATGTCGCCGTCATGTCCGGCTGCGCTTACAGCGACAACGGCCACGAGCAAGCCGGCATGGGCGTTGCCGTGGCGGACTATGACTGCGATGGCTGGTTCGACATTTTCAAGACGAACTTCGTGGACGACACAGTCAACCTTTACCACAACAACGGCGATGGGACATTCAGCGACGTATCCTCCACATCCGGCGTGGGAGTCAACAACCGCTATGTGGCGTGGGGTTGCGGGTTTATCGATTACGACAACGATGGCTGGCCGGACATTGTGCAAGTGAACGGGCACGTCTACCCCGAGGTTGATATGTATAACTTCGGCGAAGCCTTCAAGAATCCGCGACTGGTGTACAAGAACCTCGGCAACGGGCACTTCAAAGATGTTTCTTCGGAGATGGGAACGGGGGTCAGCGAGCGTTTCTCCAGTCGCGGTGCGGCATTCGGAGACTACAACAACAACGGCAATATGGATGTCCTGGTTTTGAATCTTAACGATTTACCGTCGCTGCTTCGCAATGACGGGGGGAACAAGCAGAATTGGATCAAGATCAAGCTCGTGGGAACCAAGTGCAATCGCACGGCCATTGGAGCGCGTGTGCGAGTTACTACGGGAAAACACACCCAGATGGATGAGGTCCACAGCGGGACGAGTGTCATGTCGCAAAGCGACCTCCGTCTTCATTTCGGCCTTGGGAAGGTCGATACTGTGGATGTGATCGAAGTGAAATGGCCGACCACGCAGAAAGCGGAGCGTTTCACCCAGGTGAAGGCAAATCAAATACTCACCATTCGCGAGGGAGACGGCATCGTGGCGACATTCAAGCCGAGAGCGACATAAAGTTGCTTGCGAAGACGATTGAGACCCCGGTGGTGGGTCTTGGGTGGAGAAGCCTATGGATGAGCTTGTTGCTTGGGGACATCTACCAGAAACTGTTTGATTTCGTGACGGTGGCGCTCAACGGCATCGGCTTCAGCTTTCTTGATCTCGTCATGAAGCTGAAATTCCTGCGTGGCCTTCTCGTGTTCGCCAGTTCGATCGTATGCCACTGCCAGCCGGTAATGCGCTTCAGCCAGCTTGGGGTCCGCAGCGATCGCCTTCAAATAAAGGGCAATTGCCTTCCCGGCGTCGCGCTGAGAAAAATAGAGAATTCCCAGTTGTAGATAAGCATCAGCGCATTTGGCATCGATGGTCACGGCTTTGGTGAGCAGCGTTTCGATCTGCTGCGCGGCCAACTGGTCCAGAGGCTGTTGCTGACGTTTCCAGATGGCCATCGCATAGAAATAATTGGCGAGAGAGTTATCGGGCTGCTGTTGGACAAACCGCGCCAGCTTCGGCTCCACGCACGGCAGTGGGTTGGGCGCCGCCATCTCGATCTTGCCCATGAAGATGTACGGTTCGGGGTCTGCAGGATTCAAGTCGGAGGCATCGCAGAGGCGAAGGGCCGCCTCATCGTAGCGTGCGCCGGCAAACAGGGCCGTACCCAGCGCAGTCAGCATTCTGGCTGACTGCGGGTAGGCCGCGGCGCCCTTCTCAAAAACCTCAAGCGCCTGCCAAACGGCCCGATGAAGCAGCAGTTCCGAACCCCATTCAAAGTAGTTCTGCTCATTGGGATTCAAGTGAACTGCCTGCTCAAACTCGTGTACGGCGGCCAAAGGATCCCCTTGCTTCTCATCCTGCTCACCGGCAAGACGATGCTCGTTCGCGGCGGAGTGGCCACCTGTTTCCGATGCGGTTGCCCCACTGGCGCCGGCCGAACCGGCTCCTTTTTCCTCCGGCTTGAGAGCGAGAGTTTCGCGCGCGAGAGTTTCACTGGTTCGTAGGGTGGAGTCCGACCCATGCCCCCCAACCGCCGTCCAATCTGTAACTCCGGCGACGGTGAAACTTGGCTTGTCGGCAAATTCCATGGCTTGGGGCGCGGGCGACGCAGACGCGGGGGACCTTGCAGGGATCGCCTCTGAATCTCCCCCGGAACCTTCAAGGACCAGATTGACCTGCTGTTGACCACCTGCCAATAACACCGAGACGGCAGCAGTATGGCTGTGCATTCCCGATTTCTCGGCGCTGAGCAAGTAATCTCCCGTCGCGAGCGATGGGAACGTGAAGGCTCCTTCCCCATTTGTCTTTCTCTCGGAGGCACTGGAGACGCTCTTCTGTTGAAGGCGCACCAGCGCATCCATCACGGGTTTGCCGCGCGAGTCAAGAACAGAGCCGTGAATGGTAACGCTGTCCGAATGCTGCGGAGATGCCTGTTGCGCGGCTGTCATTGGGATCGACACGCTCATGAACACGAGGATCACGACAAGCACGCAGCGCAGACCAAGGCCGATCCTTGAACCGAAGGGGGACCGCACTTTGCATGAATCATTCGCCAAGTGACTCATTCTTGCCAAGTCCGAATTCTTGCCGCACTGATTCTTCATGCTCGCACCTATAACTCTCCCGTCGCCGACGAAGTAGGCGGTTTCGCCTGCATAGCAAGCTCATTGTACAGCCAGAGTGAGACCTGCGGAGGCATCGCAGCCTAAGTAACGCAAGCAGCCATTTGAACTAAGCGATCCAGGCGCAAAGTGCGCGGCCGAGACGGTCAAGAGAGACCGGTTCCGCTTCTTGCCAAAGGACAAATTCCGGTGGCGCCACGACATAACATTCGGAAAGGCTCCCGGCCACGCATACACATGCGGTCGAGTGCTGGTATTCCCCGAAGCGGCTGGCGGCCAGCCACACATAGAGCGCCAGTATTTGCGCGTCCGCAGCGCTGCCTGGCAAGTCGTTGACAGCCGGGAGCGGATTGACCTGATCCGGGTTGTCGAAAACGGCCACCCCGGTGAAAGGTTTGGGCTTGCTGCGCACTGCGAATTGCGCCGCCAGGAACGAGGGCCGAGCACGGCGAAACGCTTCAGAAGCTCCCCACTCGACAAAGGAATTTCCAAAGATGACGGCCCCATTCCCGGTGAGATAAAGGGACCTCATGAATTCACGCACTGCCGGATCCGACGCCACCTCCGGAGGACACCACGGAGTGACTTCAACTTTGCGCAGGCGATCGAATACGGCGTCCGCATCGGCAAGGTCCTTGCGCATGGTGTTCATTTCGCGCGAAAAGCCCTGCCGGTAGAGATCGAGTCTTCCGTAGCTTAACAAGGTGGCTTTTGTTATAGCCGTCGACGTCGGCTTAAGCCCAATGATGGCATCAACCAAGCTTCTTCCAGCATCCAGCACCCAGGTGTTCGCGGATGAAGCATCGGCACGGTCCAGTGCAACATCCAGGAGCCCGCCCGACCGGATACCCGTCGCGCAAGTTGTCCCCGTGAGAAGCAATTCCATAGCGTTGTCGTGATCGCCCGCTGGGCTGAGATCGAGCTTCACCGGCCGGCCAATTCCCTGCCAACGTCGCCATGCGCTTGCCGCGTTGACAGGAAGAGACTGCGGTATATGGAGCAGGACCAATCGATTTCTCGAAGGGGCCTCGGCGCCACTAGTGTTCAATGCGTGCCCGTCGGCCGCGTCATATACCGCCTGTACCGCACGGCGCCATTCTTGAAAGTGCGGCGACCGCGCAAGCTGGGATGAGTTCAGGATCGTCTGTTCGTTGGTTGAGAATTCCCAGTGGCGGACTCCCATCTTTTCTTCTAGCTCGACGACATCCTTGAACAGGCTGGCGCATTGCTCGGGATTCAGGCTTGACACATAGAGGATAAGTTTCTCGACGGACTGGCGTTCGTTGGGGAAGAGGTAGTTCCACTGATTGAGCTGCTGATTGACGAAGGGAAGAAAAGTCAGCGGCAGGCGCTTGAGCAGGCCTTTGTTCAATGCGTCTTGAATATCCTCCGGCAACTTATCAACGGCCCGCATAATTCCTTCCTAACACCAGCTACCAACCATCGTGGGCTTCCGAGAAGCAGCTAACCGCGAAACTCATTCAGCTTTGCGCCGAGCGAATCCACAGGAGAACAGCCGAGCAAGTTCGCGAGGGTAGGACACAGATCGATGTGGCGAATGGGGCGCTCAATGATTTGGGGCTTGTCGACCGCCGCGCCCAGAGCCATCATCCAGGTGTCCCTGGTTGAGTCTGTATTGGCGCGATGATTGAAGAATCCGTTGGTCGATGAACCGTCGGGGTCACGTCCGAACTCGGGGAGAATGACCATGGTTGTCTTGCCGTGGTAGTCGGGATTCGCTTCTACCTCCTGCCAGAGTTGCC